>ERZ773170.205-NODE-205-length-67209-cov-3.977946_pt1 | contig 67209 bp, 47 predicted proteins | sample MGYA00581002_ERZ773170 | MGnify/ENA primary metagenome ERZ773170 (study PRJEB29015, sample SAMEA2737811) | human gut metagenome | biome: human gut; feature: human-associated habitat; material: faeces | place: China | collected 2012 ... | reverse complement strand
AAGCGCCACGCTTATCAGGCCTACAGATTTCCGCGCCATTCGTAGGCCGGATAAGGCGTTCACGCCGCATCCGGCTGTGGTGGCCAATGCCTGAAGCGCCACGCTTATCAGGCCTACAGATTTCCGCGCCATTCGTAGGCCGGATAAGACATTCATGTCGCATCCGGCATAAACATGTAACTCAGACGCCGTAACGTTCGCACCAGCCAAGAATGGCTTTCTCGAAGCAGGCGAAGGGTGGATGCACAATGCCCGCGCCAATCATGCCGACGCCCGCATCTTTATGGGCAATAGCGGTGTTGATCACCGGCAGAATGCCGCTGCTACCCACGCGGGTGATGTCGATTGCCGACGGCACGCCCATAAAACCGAGCAGCGGAATGGTGACGTTGGGGTTTTCGCCAAGGGTGATTTCACGCATCTGACGGGAGAAATCGATAGCCTCTTCCACCGTGCCGCCCACCAGCGCGACGATCGCGGGCGCGGTCGCCATCGCAAATCCGCCAATACCGTAGGTTTCGGTGATGGCGCTGTCGCCGATATCCAGCCCCGAATCTTCCGGCTTATAACCGGCAAACATCGGGCCGATGACCTGCTGCGCCGGGCCGGTAAACCACTGCCCCGGCAGGCCGCTGACCCGCAGGCCGAACTCGACGCCGTTACGCGCCATAGTGGTCACCACGGTGCTGTATTCGATGCCGTGCGCCGCATCCATCGCCGCTTTACACATCGCCATCCACGTCGGGCCGGAGAAGTAGTCGCTGCTGGCGACAAACTCAAACACTTCGCGCTGTTGCTCGACGGAATAACCTGCCTGAATAATCCCCGGCGTCAGCGCCTGAATCAGCAGCGTCGTCCCGGCGTTATTGCGGTTATGGCATTCATCGCCCATATGCAGCGCCTGCGCCAGCATTAAGCGCAGATCGATTTCGCCGATAATTTTCATCGCGTCGCGCAGCATGGGTCCCTGCACATCGCGCATCCAGTTGAGGCGGTCGATCACGCTCTGGTCGTTAGCGCCCATACGCAAAATCTTCGCCATCTGCTCGCTCATGTTGGTATAAGCGATGTTGCCATAGGTTTTGTTTTTCACGATGTGCATAAACATCGAGGCCGAGGTGACGCCCGCCATCGATCCCACACAGTCGTGTTCGTGGCACGGCGAGAAGGTGATCTCCCCGGAAGCCGCCAGCTCAGCCGCCTCGTCGAGATCTTTCGCCAGTCCTTCAAACACCAGCGCTCCGGTGACCGCGCCTTTCATCGCGCCGCACATTTTTTCCCAGGTGACCGGCGGCCCGGCGTGAAGAATGGTTTTCGCCGTCATGCCCGGCACCACGTTAATCGCCTGATCAAAACCAATCAGCACCGGATGCGACTGGATAATGCGCTCCAGCGCCTGCTGATTCGCGGCGGCGATTTTGTCTGCCAGCGGCGAATCGGCAATGTTATCCAGCGCCTGCACCACCTGCATATTGCCCTGCCCCGGCGGCGTCCAGTCGAGTTGGGTCACTTCTACATGCTGCTTTTTCAGATCATCGCTAAACATGGCGATACCGACGTTAATAACGTTCAACGGTTGGCTAAACAGTGACTGGCTCATCAGGCTTCCTCCCCTTTGCAGATAAATTCACGCGCCAGCAATCCGGTATTGGTGCTGCTGCTCGCCAGAATCACTCCGGCATCAAGCAGCATCTGGCTTTGTTGTTCTAATGATGGCGTATCGAGATCGGTGCCCAGCACATAGGCGAGAATGATCAACTCGCGTCCTTCGGCAGCGGCGATCGCTTTCGCTTCTTTGATCGCCTCGATGGTGGAACCGACCGGATCTTCATGCGATCCAAATCCGAGCACAAAATCCATCACGATCACCGCCACTTCTGGATCGCGCGCTTCTTCGATCAAGCGGCTGATACGGTTGGTCGGGTCAATCATTGGATGCGGCTTGCCGTTGGTGAAGTCATCATCGCCAAAATCGAGGAAGGTGTGTTTGATGCTGCGGTTGATATCTTGCAGGCGGAATTCAGGATCGGGCTGGATATTGCTGTAGACATCGCCATGTTTTTCCATCACCGCGAACAGGGTTTCGTCACACAGCGTACCGCCGCAGAACAGACCACGAATGTATTTCTGCTGCGGTTGCAGACGCGCACGCACATCCGCAATCAACGGCTGGTTAAGCGTATGCAGGTCGAGATGTTCTTGTTTCACGCCGGAGAGCATCACCGCTTTCAATGCCGCCTCTTTGCTGCCGCGAGCAAACTGTAGCCCCTGCTCATCCACTGGCGTTTCGCCACGACCGAGGAAGCAGGCCACCACTGGCTTGCGGCAGGCGCGTGCGCGTTCCAGCACTTTGCGGGCCACCGCAGGCGCAGGCGGTTTGGAGATAAGCACAATGATTTCAGTTTGCGGATCGTTTTCCAGCATCCCGATGGCATCGAGCATCATCAGGCCACCGATTTTCTCGCTCAGGTCGCGCCCGCCGGTGCCGATCAGTTGTGAAACGCCGCCACCAAATTCATAGATACGGACGCTCAATTCCTGGCTGCCGGTGCCAGATGCGCCAACAATACCGATGTTGCCGCGACGCACGGCGTTACCAAAGCAGAGCGCCGCGCCGTTGATAATCGCCGTGCCGCAGTCTGGCCCCATCATCAGCAGCCCTTTTTCATGGGCCAACTGTTTGAGCGCCAGTTCATCTTCAACTGAGACATTATCGGAAAACAGCATCACGTTGAGGTCATTTTGCAGCGCCTGACGCGCTTCGCGAGCGGCAAACAGACCGTTGACCGAAATCACTGCCAGGTTACTTTCCGGGATATACTTTTTGGCGCTGGCAATAGTGGCGTAACGCGCCTCGTGCGAGCCGCTTTGCGCTTTGGTGTTGAACAGTTCTTCAATCTCCGCCAGCAACTGCTCGTTGTCCACACCCGATTTACCATTGATGACAATCATCAGGTCGCCGTTTTTCGCCTGCTCCAGCTCCGGCGTCAGCAGTCCTAAATTCTTCAACACGCCTTTGTTCATTTCGGTCGCCATCGCCACAAATGCCTGCTCGACGCCGTCGAGTTTATTTGCACGCGTGGAGATAGACATCAGCGAGACAGAATCAAAATAGGTATTCGGTTTAATGACTATTTTAACTGACATAATTCCCTCCGTAAGTTTGGCTCAGCGCACAACCATCGGCCATGCCATACAGCATGTCGCAGCCGGAACTGGAGCCAATATGTTTAATTTTTTCTATTGCCTGAGTTGCGTTCCCAGGGATGTCATAAATAATGTTGTGAATAAAACGATGAATATTTTCCCGGCAGCGTTGTTGTAATGCGGCTTCCAGCGTGATGGCACTTAATAACGTGGTATTATTTCTGCCGCGTTGCAAACCGAGATAAAATTCCTCTTTGTATTTTTCCGCCGGATGTCCGGAAATAAATAAAATAAGTACCAGTCCGGTCAGATAATCATCGGCTGATGGCGTAAGGCCAATCCCTAAGCCCATCATACTGGCGACCGCTACGGCGATATTTTGTTTATCGTTTACGGCCTGAATAACTGCCCGACGTTTAATATGTAGTTCTTTATTTAACGCCTGATAAAACGGATTATCGCCGCGATAATTAAACAGGGTTTCATTTTCCCCCAGGTGCTGATGAATAATGTCGTGCCACTGTTGCCAGGCGATAAGGTGAAAATTCAGAGCGGTCATTTGCATGGTTGGGGACAGCCAACGCTGGCAATGACTCATCTCTATATGATGATGTTGACCAATCGTAATGCCTTGATCGTCAAACTGAACCTTATCACCATGCCGGAACAGACCATTAAAGTGAGTGAGTGCCAACCGACAACTGTTAGGCGCATTGTCGTACTCTTCACAAAGCAGCGTCAGCAACTGCTGGCGAGCCGGGAGTACGATATTTACCGCTCTGGCAAAGACCTGTTCAACCTGTCCTTGCCCCCGCTGCGCCAGAAAATCAGCATCCGCAGTTAGCGCCCACACACACCGTTTTTCTGGTGTGTTGATAACAAGCCTCCCGGTTTATGCACCTGCGGCGATCAGCAACTGCGCAATCTCTTCAAAGCCCCGTTCCCGCGCCAGTTCCAGCGGCGTTTTGCCATATTTATCGGTCAGATGCGGGCTGGCACCGTGTTCCAGCAATAACTGGACAATCGCCTGCTGTTTAATCCCGCCATCGTTAAGCACAATCGCTTCCAGCAACGGTGTCCAGCCAACATGGTTAGTCTGGTTAACGTTAATCTCCGTATTTGCCAAAAGCTCTTTTACAATACTTAAATGGCCTTTTTCACAGGCAGGCGTCAGGCCGACACCGCCAAAACGGGTTACGCAATTAAGATCGGGTTTAGCCGGTAAAATAATTCGTAGTAGCGTTAAATCATCGTTCAGACAGCTAATTAAAAAAGGATTTAAACAGGTATGATCTTGTTTATTAATATCCGCTCCGGCGTCAATTAATGCCTGAACGCAAGCATATTGCTGATATAAACTTGCCAGCGTAATTGCCGTTTTCCCGTGGCGATCGCAGGTATTAATATCGACACCCAGCGCAAGGCAGTTTTTTACTTTATCGATATCGCCCTGTTGTGCAGCCAATAAATAGTCGGCAGGTAGATTTTTTATAGTCATTCACATTCCCCTGGTTTTTGTGGCTGTTTTCGATGAATTGAGAATAGCAACGATAATCTGATAAAAGAACCCGCTTAAATTTAATTCGCCGTATTTCGCCTTTTTGTTGAATGATGTTCAACAATCTTTTCGCCGTGTGCGGTAGTGCAATATTTGTTTCTTTGACCCGATACCCTTTCACTCAATCAGGTTTTATTTCTCTATAGTCTGCACATGTAAGAGTAGCTTTCGTCCATGTCTAACCAGAGGGGAACAAAATGAACGGACTCACGGCAACGGGTGTCACCGTCGGTATTTGTGCAGGGCTTTGGCAGTTAGTGTCTTCACATGTCGGGCTCTCTCAGGGATGGGAATTATTAGGAACCATTGGCTTCGTCGCCTTTTGCAGTTTTTATGCCGCAGGCGGCGGTAAATCGGGGTTTATCAAAAGCCTGGCGGTTAATTATTCCGGGATGGTGTGGGCGTTTTTCGCCGCGCTGGCTGCCGGTTGGCTGGCCCCGGTGAGTGGACTGTCCGCGTTCTGGGCGAGCGTGATTACGACTGTACCCTTCTCGGCGGTGGTGGTCTGGCAAGGGCGTTTCTGGTTACTGTCTTTTATTCCCGGAGGCTTTCTCGGCATGACGCTATTTTTTGCCAGCGGGATGAACTGGACGGTGACATTACTGGGTTTTCTGGCGGGTAACTGCGTGGGGATAATTTCAGAATACGGCGGACAAAAATTAAGCGAAGCGACGACCAAAAGCGACGGGTATTAAAAGTTATTCAAAAATGATTATCCATCTTTAATGGATACCTCTACAGTCATGGCTGGAGAAATTCAGAATCGAAAATGGCGGGAGCGGGTCAATGAACTCAATTTTTACCGAAGAGAATCTGTTGGCATTTACTACCGCTGCGCGTTTTGGCAGCTTCAGTAAAGCCGCAGAAGAGTTGGGTTTAACCACTTCCGCCATTAGCTACACCATTAAACGTATGGAGACGGGGCTGGATGTGGTGCTGTTCACTCGCAGTACCCGCAGCATTGAGTTAACGGAGTCCGGGCGTTATTTTTTCCGCAAAGCTACCGACCTGCTGAATGATTTTCATGCCATTAAACGCAGTATCGATACTATTTCGCAGGGCATAGAAGCGCGTGTGCGCATTTGTATTAATCAGCTGCTTTATACGCCCAAACACACCGCACGCTTATTACAGGTGCTGAAAAAGCAGTTTCCTACCTGCCAGATTACCGTCACCACCGAAGTGTATAACGGCGTCTGGGATGCGATTATTAATAATCAGGCAAATATCGCTATCGGCGCCCCCGACACGCTGCTGGACGGTGGCGGCATTGATTACACGGAGATTGGCGCGATTCGCTGGGCTTTTGCCATCGCCCCGGATCACCCATTAGCCTTTGTGCCGGAGCCGATCGCCGAAAGCCAGCTGCGTCTCTACCCTAATATCATGGTGGAGGACACCGCGCATACGATTAATAAAAAAGTGGGCTGGTTGCTGCATGGGCAGGAGTCAATTCTGGTGCCAGATTTCAACACCAAATGTCAGTGCCAGATTTTAGGTGAAGGAATTGGTTTTTTGCCGGATTACATGGTCCGTGAGGCGATGGCGCAATCCTTGCTGGTTACCCGACAAATCCATAACCCGCGCCAGGATTCACGCATGTTACTCGCAACCCAGCACTCTGCCACCGGTCAGGTGACGCAGTGGATTAAAAAACAATTTGCGCCAAATGGCATATTAACGGGGATCTATCAGGATTTACTGCATCGGGAGAATTAATCGCTGCCAACCTCCCGATGCGCTGTGAATAGCGGTTTACATCAACCACCTGCTTTCATTACCCATTCAGAGATAAATTTATTACCCGGTACTGGCGGAGAGTACAAATAGCCCTGTAAAAAGTGAACGCCTTTACCGATCATTAAATCCGCCTGCTCCTGGGTTTCTACCCCTTCCGCCACGATACTCAGACCAGGCTTACGCGCCAGTTCGACAATATTGTCCACAATATGACCGGAGATTTCATCGACACTCGCCATTTGCACAAACGACTTGTCAATTTTAATAAAATCGACCGGGAACGCCTGCAAGTAACGATAGGTCGCATAACCCGTACCAAAGTCATCCAGCGCAAAAGTAATATTGTGCTGATGAAGGCTGTCAAATATCGCTCTGGCTTCTGGCGTTACCGGAATAGGATTACGTTCCGTCAGCTCAAGAACCAGCTTGATTTTATCGTTACCTAATTTCTTAACCAGGTTCAGACACTCTTTTTCAAATCCCGCAGCCAAAAAACAGCCCGCCGAGACGTTGATACCAATATGGAAATTGTCCGGCAGCAAATGTTTTACCGGCATCAGAATATCCGCAGTCTGTTTCATCAGCTGGCGAGTCATTATTACAATAAGACCGGATGACTCCGCCAGAGGAATAAACTGATCCGGTGGGATCATTCCCGTTTGTGGATGTTCCCAGCGGACAAGCACTTCACAGCCCGTCAGTACCCCAGTCTGCGCGCAGAAAACCGGTTGGATCCACGGTTTAAACTCGTGGTTTTCCAACGCCAGACTGATGGCTTCAGGCGTGACGATATGGTGATAGTGATTATCATTAATATATTTGTGACTATTATTACCCGTGGCGGATATGATCTCCGGATTGTACTGAAAGAAAATATCCCGCCAGAAAGTAATATCGCTCTGAATCCCCAGTTTCTCAAAGAGCTGTTTCTTTTGATGTGAAATGGTCTTTGCACTGCGATTTCTGTACTGTGATATTTCTGTTACAGACATTCCCTGCATCAGCAGCTTGAGTAGCAGTCGTTCTTTCTCGGATACGCTACCAGGCAATGACAAATGAACCGTTGTACCGAACTCTTGCAGAAAAACACGAAAATCACATGAATTCATGAACACACCTTTTATCTTTTATCGCTGTTCAGTATGAGTGATTACCTGTGGATTCCTGAGCACACATAAGGGGTAACCATAAACATTAGCGATGCCATACGTATAACATCCCACATCACTATCAAGAAGATTATCTTTACCTCTGATGCTCGCTCAAAAACAGTTACGCTAAATACCTTAAAAAGGTAATCACAAGTCAAACTCAGGAGATAATCACGCAAGAATGCAATATTAAAATTCAGATACTCATTTTTGGTAATAAAGAAGTAGTTGGACTATTTCGATATTTATAATTTCCCACTACGTATTGACGCCCATTCATGAGTAAAGGCGCATTATATGAATTTAACAATCCAGATCAACTGAAAATACCTCAACCTCATAAACACATAGCGTCAACATTCAATGACATAATGAGTAAAGATGTTGGTTATGCATACACGTCATTACTCCATGCCTATCCCTTAACAACCTGCTTTTTAAGACTGAATCCATTCAGCAATAGATAGCCAACATTATAACAATGACAATAAAAACAATATTTAAAACAATCAATAAAATATCAGACACAGACAATTAAACCTTAAACAACAAACGGTTACATTGATTTTAGTTGATTTGCGCTACGCGTTCCCCATGAATAAAGCGTCATTTCAAATTAGCACCAATATTTACATTAAATAAGACTAAGCTTATTGAACATTCACAACAGTCCAAACGTAGTTTTTGGGCTTCAATAGTTCTTTTCTTTTTTATTATCTGTTGCCTGGCAATCATCAATCGATACTAAGGGCTTAACTGTACAGATATAACGTATCAAGAGGTAAGAGAAACCGCGCCATATGCAGACATGGCGCGGTTTTATGCAATAACAATCACGCGTCCGGGAACATCACGCTATGGCCCGGCGCTTCACGATGGAGATGGATAAAGTTAAGGTGCCGCTCGTACTGGTCGAGAATATCGGTGATCACCTGCTCTTTGCTGTAGTCCATCAGGTCGTTGCCCTGGCTGCCTTCTAACAGGAAGGTTTCCAGCCGGTAGTAGGTCGATTTCCCGCTACGTGCGCGGTAGGTAAAGCCCGGCACTGAATATTGCTGCGGCCAAATCTGATAGACAAAGTTCTGCTCTTCGCCCATATGCACCAACAAATCCAGATGCCCCAACTGTTGTCCCTCTTCCGGCGGCAGGTTTTTTAGCTCCACGTACGCGCCGCGCAACCGCAGTTCCTGCGCCACTTCTTCCATTGCCGGATAACAGACCGTCTCCATCATCTGTTTAGTGTAACGCGTGCCCGGATAATTCATCAGGCGCGAGAGACGTTTTTTCCAGCTCAGGCGATCCTGATGACCCAGCGGTCGCGGTGCGGTATCGCGGTTGGCACTTTCACGGCGGTAATCTTCTACCTTCAGAGATTTATACAACCCCGCCATCACGAAGAAGATCACAAAGCTGAACGGCAGGCCCATAATCACCGTGGTGTTTTGCAGCGCGGATATCCCGTTGGTCATCAGCATGCCTAGCGTCAGCAGGCCAATCGCCACCGACCAGAAGACGCGCAGCCAGCCGGGGGCGTCGCTGTTGATATCTTTAAGCTGCGAGGTGAAATTCCCCAGCACCAGCGCACCGGAGTCCGCCGAGGTCACATAAAATAGCAGGCCAGTAATGGTGGCGACGGAGGCGCTAAAGGTAAACGCCGGATACTGCGCCAGCAGGCTGTAGAAGCCGCGCTCCGGATGGACCATCGCTTCCTCGGCAAATGCCGCGCCGCCGTGGATGATTTCATACAGCGCGCTATTGCCGAATACCGAGAGCCATAACAGCGTGAAGGTAAACGGAATAATCAACGTGCCCAGCACGAACTGGCGAATGGTACGCCCACGCGAGATACGCGCCAGGAACAAGCCGACAAACGGCGACCATGCCACCCACCATGCCCAGAAGAAGAGCGTCCAGTTATTCATCCACTCAACCGGACGGTCGAAGGCAAAACTGTTGAGCGTCATGCCCATAAAGCGATTCACATAGTCGCCAACATTCAGCACCAGTGCATTAAGCAGGAACGAGGTGTCGCCCATAAACAACACGAACAGAATCAATCCCAGCGCCAGCGCAACGTTGAGTTCCGATAACACGCGAATGCCCTTATCAACACCGGATGTCACCGAGATAGTGGCGATGATCACCGACAAGGCGATCAGTGCCGCTTTCGCCGCCATCGAATCGGGAATATCAAACAGCACGCTCAAGCCATAGTTAAGCTGCACCACACCGATACCGAGCGTAGTGGCAATACCGAAGATGGTGCCGATCACCGCAGCAATATCCACTGAGTGACCTATCGGCCCGTTAATCCGTTTACCGAAGATCGGGTACAGCGCCGAGCGGATAGTGAGCGGCAAATTATAACGATAGCTAAAGTATCCGAGCGCCATGCCCATCAGCGCATACATCGACCAGCCGGTTAAGCCGTAGTGAAACAGCGTCCAGACCATCGCCTGACGCGCGGCCTCAATCGTCTGTCCCGCGCCTTCCGGCGGCTGCATATACTGCGTTACCGGTTCGGCTACGGAGAAGAACATCAGGTCGATACCGATCCCGGCAGCAAACAGCATCGCCGCCCAACTCAGCAGACTGAATTCCGGTTTTGATTGTTCTGGCCCGAGCTTCACCGAACCAAAACGCGAACAAGCGATACAGACCACAAAGACAATATAGAGCGTTGCCGCCAGCAGATAGTACCAACCGAAGGTTTTAGAAACCCAGTCCAGCGTGCGGCCAATCCACAGGGCCGAGAAGTCGCGAAACAGGATCGTTGTCAGGGAAAACAACAAAATCAGTCCGGCGGAAGTGTAAAACACCACCGGATTGATTTTGTCCTTTTCCCTGCTGTGTGAAAGGTCTGTCATCCAGTATCCCCACTGTTACTGTTACCATTTAAAATCAAATTAGTAACAATTAAGACACATTTTATATTGAACGTCCAATCAATAACCGCTTTAATAGATAAACAACGCTGATGAATGGAGTGGCGAAAATGCCCAAATTGGGAATGCAGTCGATCCGGCGCAGACAACTGATCGACGCCACGCTGGAAGCAATAAATGAAGTGGGCATGCACGATGCAACGATCGCGCAGATCGCCCGCCGTGCAGGCGTTTCTACGGGGATCATCAGCCACTATTTCAGGGACAAAAATGGTCTGCTGGAAGCAACCATGCGCGATATCACCAGTCAGCTGCGTGACGCGGTTTTGAATCGATTACATGCACTTCCGCAGGGCAGTGCAGAGCGGCGATTACAGGCGATTGTTGGCGGAAACTTCGATGAAACCCAGGTGAGCAGTGCGGCGATGAAAGCCTGGCTGGCCTTCTGGGCCAGCAGTATGCATCAGCCGATGCTCTATCGCTTGCAGCAGGTCAGTAGCCGCCGCTTATTGTCGAATCTGGTGAGCGAATTTCGCCGCGAGTTACCGCGCCAACAGGCACAGGAAGCGGGCTACGGCCTTGCCGCGCTAATTGACGGATTATGGCTGCGCGCGGCACTGAGCGGCAAACCGCTGGATAAACCTCTCGCACACTCGCTGACCCGTCACTTTATTACTCAGCATTTACCCACCGATTAACCGAGGAGACGTGATGTCCCGAATGGCAGAACAGCAGCTTTATATACATGGTGGTTATACCTCCGCCACCAGCGGTCGCACCTTCGAGACCATTAACCCGGCCAACGGTAACGTGCTGGCGACCGTGCAGGCCGCCGGGCGTGAGGATGTCGATCGCGCCGTGAAGAGTGCCCAACAAGGGCAAAAAATCTGGGCGGCGATGACCGCTATGGAACGCTCGCGTATTCTGCGTCGGGCCGTTGATATTCTGCGTGAACGCAATGACGAACTCGCAAAACTGGAAACCCTCGACACCGGAAAAGCATATTCGGAAACCTCAACCGTCGATATCGTTACCGGTGCGGACGTGCTGGAGTACTATGCCGGGCTGATCCCGGCGCTGGAAGGCAGCCAGATCCCGTTGCGTGAGACGTCATTTGTTTATACCCGCCGCGAACCGCTGGGCGTAGTGGCGGGGATTGGCGCATGGAACTACCCGATCCAGATTGCTTTGTGGAAATCCGCCCCCGCGCTGGCGGCGGGTAACGCGATGATCTTCAAACCGAGCGAAGTCACCCCGCTTACCGCGTTAAAGCTGGCTGAAATTTACAGCGAAGCGGGCCTGCCGGACGGTGTATTTAACGTGTTGCCGGGCGTGGGCGCGGAGACCGGGCAATATCTGACCGATCATCCGGGCATTGCCAAAGTGTCATTTACCGGCGGCGTCGCCAGCGGCAAAAAAGTGATGGCTAACTCGGCAGCTTCCTCCCTGAAAGAAGTGACCATGGAGCTGGGCGGTAAATCACCGCTGATCGTTTTCGACGATGCGGATCTCGATCTCGCCGCCGATATCGCCATGATGGCGAATTTCTTCAGCTCCGGTCAGGTGTGTACCAACGGCACTCGCGTCTTCGTTCCGACGAAATGCAAAGCCGCATTTGAACAAAAGGTTCTGGCGCGCGTTGAGCGCATTCGCGCGGGCGACGTTTTCGATCCGCAAACTAACTTCGGCCCGCTGGTCAGCTTCCCGCATCGCGATAACGTGCTGCGCTATATCGCCAAAGGCAAAGAGGAAGGCGCGCGCGTACTGTGCGGCGGCAATGTACTGAAGGGGGATAGCTTCGATAACGGCGCATGGGTTGCACCGACCGTGTTCACCGATTGCAGCGACGATATGACCATTGTGCGCGAAGAGATTTTCGGGCCGGTGATGTCCATTCTGACCTACGAGTCGGAAGACGAAGTCATTCGCCGCGCTAACGATACCGACTACGGTCTGGCGGCGGGTATCGTGACGGCGGACCTGAACCGCGCGCATCGCGTCATTCATCAGCTGGAAGCGGGTATTTGCTGGATCAACACCTGGGGCGAATCCCCGGCAGAGATACCCGTTGGCGGCTACAAACACTCCGGCATTGGTCGCGAGAACGGCGTGATGACGCTCCAGAGTTACACCCAGGTGAAGTCCATCCAGGTTGAGATGGCTAAATTCCAGTCCATATTCTAACCAGGAGGTTTATTTGCAATTTGACTACATCATTATTGGTGCCGGCTCAGCCGGCAACGTTCTCGCTACCCGTCTGACTGAAGATCCGAACACAACCGTGCTGCTGCTTGAAGCAGGCGGCCCGGACTATCGCTTTGACTTCCGCACCCAGATGCCCGCCGCGCTGGCGTTCCCGCTACAGGGCAAACGCTATAACTGGGCCTATGAGACGGAACCCGAACCGTTTATGAACAACCGCCGCATGGAGTGCGGACGCGGCAAAGGTCTGGGCGGTTCATCGCTGATCAACGGTATGTGCTACATCCGTGGCAATGCGCTGGATCTCGATAACTGGGCACAAGAACCTAGTCTGGAGAACTGGAGTTATCTCGACTGCCTGCCCTACTACCGCAAGGCCGAGACTCGCGATGTGGGCGAGAACGATTACCACGGTGGCGATGGCCCGGTGAGCGTCACCACCTCCAAACCCGGCGTCAATCCGCTGTTTGAAGCGATGATTGAAGCGGGCATGCAGGCAGGCTACCCGCGCACGGACGATCTCAACGGCTATCAGCAGGAAGGTTTTGGCCCGATGGATCGCACCGTCACGCCGCATGGCCGTCGCGCCAGCACCGCGCGTGGCTATCTCGATCAGGCCAAATCGCGCCCTAACCTGACCATTCGTACTCACGCCATGACCGATCACATCATTTTTGACGGCAAACGCGCGGTGGGCGTCGAGTGGCTGGAAGGCGACAGCACCATTCCGACCCGCGCGGCGGCGAATAAAGAAGTGCTGTTATGTGCAGGCGCGATTGCTTCACCGCAGATCCTGCAACGCTCCGGCGTCGGCAACGCTGAACTGCTGGCGGAGTTTGATATTCCGCTGGTGCATGAATTACCCGGCGTCGGCGAAAATCTTCAGGATCACCTGGAGATGTATCTGCAATACGAGTGCAAAGAACCGGTTTCCCTCTACCCTGCTCTGCAGTGGTGGAATCAGCCGAGAATCGGTGCGGAGTGGCTGTTTGGCGGCACCGGCGTTGGTGCCAGCAACCACTTTGAAGCAGGCGGATTTATTCGCAGCCGTGAGGAATTTGCGTGGCCGAATATTCAGTACCATTTCCTGCCAGTGGCGATTAACTATAACGGCTCGAACGCAGTGAAAGAGCACGGCTTCCAATGCCATGTCGGATCGATGCGCTCGCCAAGCCGTGGGCATGTGCGGATTAAATCCCGCGACCCGCACCAGCATCCGGGAATTCTGTTTAACTACATGTCGCACGAGCAGGACTGGCAGGAGTTCCGCGACGCAATTCGCATCACCCGCGAGATCATGCATCAACCCGCGCTGGATCAATACCGTGGCCGCGAAATCAGCCCTGGTGTCGAATGCCAGACGGATGAGCAGCTCGATGAGTTCGTGCGTAACCACGCCGAAACCGCGTTTCATCCGTGCGGTACCTGCAAAATGGGTTATGACGAGATGGCTGTGGTTGACGGCGAAGGCCGCGTACACGGGCTGGAAGGCCTGCGCGTGGTGGATGCGTCAATTATGCCGCAAATTATCACCGGCAATTTGAACGCCACGACGATTATGATTGGCGAGAAAATAGCGGATATGATTCGTGGGAAGGAAGCGTTGCCGAGGAGCACGGCGGGATATTTTGTGGCAAATGGGATGCCGGTGAGAGCGAAAAAATGAGTCGTGATGTGAACTGACTCAGGAACCGATCAGATTGAGAGTTACCGTTCTACTATGAGGACCGAATCCTTATATAAAACACTGAGGTAACTCTCATGCTTCATCGTGACAATCTCGCCAGCAAATTCTAAGCTGACTTGCTCAATCTGGCTGATGAAGGTGCTATGCATACACAGATAAACTACAGATGAAATACCACTCAGCTTAAGAATTACGCCGCTAATGTTCCTGGCTATGGTTACCTGTTCATTCCCGCTCACGGTTAGCATATACGAAAAGGGTTCTTGTAACGAGTACAAAAATAAGTCAGACCAAAACCACATGGAGCTTTAAACACGATTCGTATAATTTATTAGCAGTGATTTATTTTTACTCTTCTTTAATTAATCATCATGCTTAAATATTTTTTAGCACAAGATTATCGCTTCGCTAACATTTTAGTTTACATTAATTTTCAATTGATAATAAAAAGTTGTTAATAAGTTTTTTGCGAAAAATAAAAAGTGTTGGAATACTCTCCATCAAATGAATGCAAAATAAACAAATTGAGATATACAAAAAGTAAAAATCATTTAAATGAATATTTTTAATTTATGAGTAGAACCCATTAACAATGATTTACTCACGACCAAAAAAGTAAAGAACACCTTGCAACAATATGTATTTACAAATTCATATCATTGATATTAAGCTAATCTTACTTTCTATCCTCCAAATTTATGCATCAAAAAAACAAAAGTAAAATCAATTGGATACACAACAAGACAATCTCACAGGAAATGATGTTAAATATCTCATAACTAATAAAAAATTACTAAAACGTTAGACGTAATACACATCCCACACGACCTGTCACTCATAGTTTTAATATTTATTTTTTCACATTATAGTAGATAAAAACACGCATTAAAAATGACTTGTAGAAAAGCTGCACAATAAATAGTTCATATTTAATCTGTTGCGTAGAACTACTATTCAAAAAATCTTATTAATGAGATAATGAGATTACATCGATAACGTTCTGATTGCAGGCATACTTATCTGGGTGTGCCTCTCTTTTTTTTACAACTGTACACGGTGGCGTATGACGAGAAAATATCTCACACAGGATGAAGTCTACAGGCTGATGGATGCAGCCCAGAGCATGTCCTTTCCTGAAAGAAATCGCTGTCTGATTATGATGGCTTTCATTCACGGTTTTAGGGCCAGTGAACTTCTTGATTTACGTTTATCCGATATTGATGCATCTGGAAAACAACTTAATATTCGGCGTATTAAAAATGGTTTCTCGACAACACATCCTCTTCTTCCTGATGAATATAATTTGATCAAGTTGTGGCTTAAGCAGAGGAAGTTAATTGAAAACGGAGTTGAAGGAGACTGGCTTTTTCTCTCCCGGAAACGCCGCCCTATCAGCAGACAACATTTTTTTTCTATCATTCGTGAGGCTGGAAAACGTGCAGGATTAGCTGTAAAAGCACATCCTCATATGTTACGTCATGCCTGTGGTTTTGCTCTGGCTGACAATGGTGTCGATACCCGACTACTTCAGGATTATCTGGGTCATCGAAATATTCAGCATACTGTCAGATACACAGCCAGTAATGCTGCTCGTTTTAAAGGGGTGTGGAAAAAAAAGCCTCGTTAAAACAGTACCTTCTGATTCAAAATGTCAGATTCCTACGTTTTCCTCAATTCTTCCATAAAAAAACAGCCCATTCAATTAAATAAAACACATAACATGTTGATATTTCTAGCTAAATTAAAATAACCCCATGATTTAAAATGATTAATCACAAAGGTCATACCAGTGATTAACTTTCGCCCATATTGTTAAATAACACAAAATTAAAAACAATAAAAACCAAACAAATTAGATTTATATTCCAAGAAAATTAAATATTCAGGCTATTAAACCAAACCTGACATTTTGAATCAAAATGTCAGGTTTTGTAGCAATGGCGTGGACGAGTCTGAATGAAGAAGCCTCTGGTTATTATCAGTGCCTGTCAGTTCACCAGGTTGGCACTGGAGTCTCTCATCCCAACGGACAGGTATATCGTGCGGGTGTACAGCAACGTCACTACAGAGGTTGAATTCGTTTTAAAGACCTCCTGTGGCTACCTGTTAGCTGATATCCCTTCGCTTCCTTCAGGGGAGTTGGTTCTTCTGGCTTGTCTCGCCCGTTTGCGGAGTGATGCCGGGCAATGGCAGGTCTGCCTGACCGGTGACTCCGACTGGTTCGATAATGCTCCTGCTGCAAGTCTGTATAACGGCTTCCCACGCATCGGCACCATGCTGACAGCGAGTCGTTATCAGAATCAAATTATCCGCTGGTTACTGCGTCCTTTGCCCGGCGATATGAGCGATTTCTGGCTCCTGACTGCACGGGAGTTGAGCGTGCTTAAGATTCTGATGCAGGGTATGAGTTTCAGTGAGATTGCCCGTTATGAACAACGCAGTTCAAAGACCCTGCATGCGATTGCCACACGGGCTTTAATGAAACTTGGACTGGGAACACTGAGCGATTTCAGGCTGCTCTATACGGGATGCGGTGACAGCAGAGTGAAACGGAATATACGGCTACATGCAAAATATATCGGACAACATTCCGCTCATCGACTCACTCAGTATGTGCAGAACATGGTATCCGGAATCCTTTATCCAGAGAAAGTTGCCGTTGGTGAATCAATAAATTCTGACGCCATTTCCGGAAAAGTACTTTCCGGACAAAGAAAAAATATATCTAAAAAAAGACCAGGATTGTTATGACACAGCAGCGTTGTTACTACCACCCACTGCGGCGCATACGGACTCGCTACAGTGTAGGAGCCAAAATATTTCTACTGTTCTGGGCTGCAGGATTGGGAGGCACGCTGTACAGCCTGTACAGCGTGCTGGCGTACTGACATCTGTGAGGGAAGGATGCGTTTCGTTCTTTTCTGTCCCTCAGGAATTGTACCAGCGCAGTTCGCAGCTCTATCAACCGGTTCTGTCGGCAATGTTACCTGCATCAGAACAGAAGAGGAGTTACGCAATAAATTGCGGCACAGGCCACAGAGTGTCGTGATATCGGCAGGGCGACCTGCCGAATGCGCTGAAATGTGGTTCCGATTTTATCGGGATCACTCATTCGTGGTGGTGTTGTGCGTCGCGCCCTTTTTTCTGCCACCGGATGTGAGTATTTCTGGCGTTCTCAAAAACCTGAGGTTACTGAAACCAGGAATGTCAGTAGAGCGTGTCATCAGTATTGCAAATGCCTCTGGTGGGTTTTCAGGGCTGAAGCATGCAGAAATTTTGCCAGTTATGGACAGTTACTCTGTCTTTATGAAAGAGGTGAATAACTGCACAAAGACAATCGTCATGTCAGAACGCTTCCCGGAAAAGCAAAAGAAGGTGTTGTCGTTACTTCTTGCCGGACACAGCTGGGAATACAGTGCGCAGTTTCTCAAAACGGGGATAAGACAGATATGGCTTGCCGAGCAGTCGCTAAAAAAGCGTTGGGGAATACCGGACAGCATGTCATTGCGGGAAGCCCTGCTGCTGAGCAGCAATAATTTTCACGGTGATGGAAATGCATTGGAAACAACGAATGCCATGACATTGCGTGAAAACGGAAATACCAACAGGTATTCCGTGGTGGTAAATGCAGGGACGCAGGCTTTATCTCTGCATAAATATAAATAAGTGGGAAATTGAAATTAGTTACCAGAATGGAGAATTTCTTCATGAAAAACAGTAAGGTATTTTACCGCAGCGCATTAGCGACAGCTATTGTTATGGCTCTTTCTGCACCAGCATTCGCTACTGATAGCACGGTATCAACTGATCCGGTTACGCTGAATACAGAGAAGACGACTCTGGATCAAGATGTTGTTATTAACGGTGATAACAAGATTACAGCCGTAACAATTGAAACGTCAGATTCAGATAAAGACCTTAATGTTACTTTTGGCGGTCACGATATTACCGCCGCATCAACGGTAAACCAAGATTTCGTTGAAGGTGTAAAAGTTAGTGGTAACAAAAATGTTGTGATTAATGCTACAGACTCCACCATCACAGCTCAAGGTGAAGGCACCTATGTCCGGACTGCAATGGTCATTGATTCAACTGGCGATGTTGTTGTTAATGGCGGTAATTTCGTTGCAAAAAATGAAAAAGGTAGTGCGACAGGGATATCTCTGGAAGCGACCACGGGAAATAATTTAACGCTCAATGGTACAACCATAAATGCTCAAGGTAATAAGAGTTACAGCAACGGCTCTACGCCAATTTTTGCTCAAAAGGGTAATTTGTTGCAGGGTTTTGACGGTGATGCAACCGACAACATCACCCTTGCTGACTCAAATATTATTAATGGCGGGATTGAAACAATAGTTACTGCCGGGAATAAGACGGGAATTCATACAGTCAACCTGAATATTAAGGATGGCTCAGTAATTGGGGCGGCTAATAATAAACAAACAATTTATGCCTCTGCTTCGGCACAAGGCGCAGGTTCAGCAACGCAAAATTTAAATTTGTCTGTTGCTGATTCAACCATCTACTCTGATGTCCTGGCCCTTTCTGAAAGCGAGAATTCAGCCAGTACCACAACAAATGTAAATATGAACGTTGCCCGCTCTTACTGGGAAGGTAATGCTTATACCTTCAATAGCGGCGATAAAGCGGGTAGTGATCTGGATATAAATCTTTCCGATAGTTCAGTCTGGAAAGGCAAAGTTTCAGGGGCAGGAGATGCCAGTGTATCTCTGCAAAACGGGTCTGTCTGGAATGTTACGGGTTCCTCAACTGTTGATGCTCTGGCAGTAAAAGACAGTACGGTTAATATCACGAAGGCTACAGTCAATACTGGCACGTTTGCTTCTCAAAACGGCACTCTGATTGTTGATGCCTCTTCTGAAAACACTCTGGATATCAGCGGTAAAGCGAGCGGTGACTTGCGTGTTTACAGTGCGGGTTCATTGGATCTTATCAATGAACAAACGGCATTTATTTCTACCGGCAAAGACAGCACTCTAAAAGCCACAGGCACAACGGAAGGTGGTCTGTATCAATATGACCTGACACAGGGAGCTGATGGTAACTTTTATTTCGTAAAAAACACGCATAAAGCATCCAACGCCAGCTCCGTGATTCAGGCAATGGCAGCTGCTCCGGCTAACGTCGCTAATCTGCAGGCTGACACGCTCTCCGCCCGTCAGGATGCTGTCCGTCTGAGCGAAAATGACAAGGGTGGCGTATGGATTCAGTACTTTGGCGGTAAACAGAAACATACCACCGCGGGAAATGCATCCTATGACCTGGATGTAAATGGTGTAATGCTGGGTGGTGATACCCGCTTCATGACTGAAGATGGTAGCTGGCTGGCCGGTGTGGCGATGTCTTCTGCGAAAGGTGACATGACTACCATGCAGAGCAAAGGTGACACTGAAGGTTACAGCTTCCACGCTTACCTGAGCCGCCAGTATAACAACGGTATCTTCATTGATACTGCTGCACAGTTTGGTCACTACAGCAACACGGCAGATGTTCGCCTGATGAATGGTGGCGGTACCATCAAAGCTGACTTTAACACCAATGGTTTTGGTGCGATGGTTAAAGGCGGTTACACATGGAAAGACGGTAATGGCCTGTTTATTCAGCCATATGCCAAACTGTCTGCTCTGACTCTGGAAGGTGTGGATTATCAACTCAACGGCGTGGACGTTCATTCTGACAGCTATAACTCTGTGCTGGGTGAGGCCGGTACGCGCGTGGGTTATGACTTCGCTGTGGGCAACGCGACCGTTAAACCTTATCTGAATCTGGCCGCACTGAACGAATTCTCTGATGGCAACAAAGTCCGTCTGGGTGATGAGTCTGTCAATGCCAGCATTGACGGTGCAGCATTCCGCGTGGGTGCAGGTGTACAAGCTGATATCACCAAAAACATGGGAGCATATGCAAGCCTTGACTACACCAAAGGTGACGACATTGAGAACCCGCTACAGGGTGTAGTTGGTATCAATGTGACCTGGTAAGAATAAAGCAGTCGGTTCCCCTGTCGACTGTTATACCCCCTGCAGGCAGCAGTATGCTGCCTGCAGGCTATAAATATCCAGTATTCATGATGCTGGCTTTTTGCTGATATTTACCCTGAACATTCCTGATACAGACTATTAATACAATCTTATCTGCGACAGATTTCATTTTCTGGATATATTATGAATGAACAAATCAAACAGGATATCGATCTGATTGAGATTTTATTTTATCTGAAGAAAAAGATTCGTGTTATCCTTTTTATTATAGCTATCTGTATGGTAATGGTGCTGTTGTTTCTGTATATCAATAAAGATAATATAAAAGTGAGTTACAGCCTAAAAATAAATCAGACAACACCAGGCATACTTGTTAGCTGTGATAGCAATAATAACTTTGCCTGTCAGACCACAATGACTGAAGATGTTATTCAGCGAATTACTACATTTTTTCAGACCAGCCCAGATGTCAAGAACAGAGAAATAAAGCTGGAATGGTCAGGAGATAAGAGAGATTTACCAACTGCTGAAGCGGAAATATCTCGCGTGCAGGCGTCTATCATTAAATGGTATACGTCAGAATACCATAATGGCAGGCAAGTTCTCGATGAGATACAAACGCCTTCAGCAATTAACAGTGAGCTTTATACAAAAATGATATACCTGACCAGGAACTGGTCACTGTATCCGAACGGTGATGGCTGTGTCACTATAAGCTCACCAGAAATAAAAAATAAATACCCTGCTGCCATTTGCCTGGCTCTGGGATTTTTTCTAAGTATTGTGATTTCTGTAATGTTTTGCCTTGTCAAAAAAATGGTAGATGAATACCAACAAAACTCTGGGCAGTAATAAACAGCATTCTGACAGAGAGTGCCTGTATAAAACTATAGTGACAGTGACCGGGAAGGGAGCCCGTCTTCAGGAATGGATTCCTGTCTTTTTAACTGTAAATATCCTGGCATTATTAATGTCAGGATATTTACAGAAAAGCAGCATAACCATGACGGAACGGGGTTAAGTCAGGTTGTCCTTAACGTTATTCACAACCTCGTATACCGCCTTCAGGTTTATGTCCAGACTACATATCTCTCTCAGCAATCCTCAATAATCAGATACACCGCTTTCACCGGACCATGAACCCCGACGACTTTGATAAGCTCAATGTCCGCCGTTGAACTGGGACCACTGATGATGTTAATACATGACGGCATTCGTTCGCCGGCCTGCGCTTTCTGATGCAATTTTTCTGCAAGTTGCGCTACACGCGGCAGGATTGTGCTTTTACGCAGGATAAAAAGAGAAGATTCCGGGAGCAGGCTCAATGAACGCCCGCGCCCGGCGGCGGAAAAAAGAACCACGCCTCCCGATTCGGTTAAACCATATTCAGCATATACGACGCCCACTTTAGCCTGCTCTGCTTGTGATATGTTCTCAATACCTTTCGCCGGATCCCAAACAACGGCATTGCATTCCTGCTGCAAACGTTCGCTAATCCCCAATTCCTCCAGCCTCGTGTCACCACTAATCACGACCGACTGATCTCCCAGCTCTTTACACAGACGTATTGCAGCTTCTGCCGCCTTCGCCTCGCTGGTCAGTTCACAGCGCGTCAACATAACATCGCTGGCAAACTGGATAAACGCGTCACAGCGCTGCTGTTGGGTAAGTTGGGTAAGCCGCTCGTTAGCATAGTTGTTAAGCGGCGCATCTTCTGCTTGCGGTTCAAGTCGCAGCGGGCGCCCCAGTGCCTGAGCAACGTTATTCAAAAATTTGCTCCGATTATCCATTCTTTTTCTCCTGCGCCTGATGTTTCTTAAACCAACTACGGAAACTCTCTCCGTCAGCTTCAGGAAGATCGCGTGCTTCCATCCAGTCGCTAATCGCGCCAAATTTGAGTGGTGTTTTGCCGCCATTGATAAACCAGCTTGCCGCATGAGCACCAGCCATCATCCCAACTTTCCACAATCCTGGATGACTATTGGCATAAGCGAACATTTTTATCGCCCGTTGCTCTGCTTTTGCGGTGATCCCTTTTTCAGCCATCACCCGACGATGACGCAAAATCAGTTTTGACAGCGGAATACGCACCGGACACACGCTGTCACAAGCGGTGCATAAAGAGCAGGCGTAGGGTAAATCTTTAAAATCTTTATAGCCGCCAAGTAACGGGGAAATCACCGCACCAATTGGCCCTGGATAAATAGAGCCATATCCATGACCGCCAATATGGCGATATGCCGGACAAGTATTCATACAAGCCCCGCAACGAATACAGCGCAGCACATCCCGAAATTCAGAGGCCAGCACCTCAGAACGCCCGTTATCGACAATAACCAGATGAAACTCTTCAGGACCATCAACGTGCCCCGCTTCGCGCGGTCCTGTCAGCCAGGTGTTGTATCCCGTCAAACGTGCACCAACGGCACTGCGCGCCAGCATGGTGATCAATACATCTACCTCTGCAAACGTGGGAGCAATACGCTCCATTCCCATCACTGCAATATGCGTTTTAGGCAGCGTGGTACACATTCGCGCATTACCTTCATTGGTCACCAGGCATACCGAACCGGTCTCTGCCACCGCGAAATTACAGCCGGTAATACCTATTTCAGCACTGAGGAAATCTTCGCGGATTTTTTGCCGAATGAATAAGGTCATCGCTTCAGGCGTTTCCGGCCCCTCATAGCCCAGACGTTCGTGTAGCACTCGACGGATCTGATGGCGATCTTTATGAATTGCCGGGACCACAACATGAGAGGGCGGATCTTGATCCAGCTGGAGAATGTATTCACCCAGATCGGTTTCAATCACCTGAATCCCGGCATCCTGCAACACATGATTGACACCAATCTCTTCGGTCACCATCGATTTAGATTTCACTACCTTCCGGGCATTTTTGCGTTGGGCAACCTGTAAAATGTAGCGGGTGGCGTCTTCTTTGGTTTTTGCAAAATAGACGTGACCGCCGTTTTGTGTCACTTTTTCTGAGAGCTGGTACAGATAAGCGTCGAGATTACTCAGAACATGATCACGTATCTGGGCGGCCCGATCGCGCCACTCCTCCCAGTGCCCCAATTCATCGACCATTTTTTGCCGATTTGCCCCAATACGCTGCTGCGCGTTTGCCACCGCTTTACGCATGATCGGATCTTCAATTTGCTGACGGATGCGTGTCTTAAAATCTGTATTACTGGTTTTGATCGACATCTTTATATCCTCAGCGGCTCATCAGCACTTCAGCAATATGCATCACTTTGACTTTCTGCCCTTCCCGTTGTAATCGTCCACTGATGTTCAGCAGGCAACTCACGTCAGCACCAATTAAATACTCAGGGCGGACTTCCATCAGGTGCGCAACCTTTTCTTTCACCATCTCGCCGGATATTTCGGCCATTTTGACCGAGAACGTGCCGCCAAATCCGCAGCAGGTATCCTGTTCAGCAAAGGTCAACAGCTCCAGTCCACGCACATTTTTCAGCAGCGTAAGTGGTTCGTCCTTCACCCCCAGCTTACGGGCCAGGCTACAAGATGGGTGATACACCGCTCTCCCTTGCAAACTGGCACCTACATCGACTACCCCTAATGTATTAACAATAAAAGAGGTGAGATCCTGCATACGCGCGGCAACCTTTTCGGCACGTGATGCCCATTCAGGTTCATCCGCCAGATACGTCGGGTAACTTTTTACGGCATAGGTGCAAGAGCCAGCCGGTGAAATAATGGGATCGTCGTTATCCTCCAGTGCGGCGATCAGATTTTTCATCCCTGGAATCGCTTCTTTGATATAACCACTATTGATCGCAGGCTGACCGCAGCATCCCTGTTTCTCCGGGAAATTTACGCGACAGCCGAGTTTTTCCAGTAGCAGCACGGAGTCTCGTGCCATTCTTGATTTCAGGGCGTCACCAATACAGGTGACAAAGAAATTGACATTCACAACTAATACTCCATTACTTCATGCCCATTTATGCCCGATGGTTCCCCCCTTCCGGGGGATCAATCATCAATAAATATGGCGTTCTTTTTTAATTGGCTAGCAACATACCACCCCTCATTTGTATGACAAATGATAATCTTTCATCTAAACTTCAAATGCAATAACTAATTTTATTTCTTTCGGCATCGCTCACATTTTATAGGGAAATCGACGATCATTTTTGGCATAAGAAATCCATTTAAAAAGGCTACATCCCTTATACCTATTCAGAGCTACTTATTCAGGGGTTATTGAGATATACACTGATGGTGTACAAAAAAATCACCGACAATAATCACGTATCAAGTAATAGTCGGGATTTTATTTAATTGAAGAAATTTAGTTTGCATTTTTATTTAAAAACTGAGCTAGAGTCCATCAAAAAAATATATAAAACCCAAAACCACCGTTGGAAATAGAAATAGTTGAAAGGCTCACAACTCCCGGAATGCGGATTATCTTTGCCCTGATTTCTGGCGGTTTTATTCAGGGTGCAAGCTGTCTGACCCTTTCCCGATATTCTCCCGGAGTACAACCAAACTCGCGGACAAACGCCTTGTGAAAAGATGATTCGCTGGCATAGCCTACTGACTCAGCGATCACCACAACAGGGAGCATTTCCCGGGAAAACATCTGGGCCGCTATTTGTAGACGCAACTTTGTTAATACAGCCAGCGGCGTGGTTCCGGAAACATCACGGAAAAGCTGGGCAAAACTTGCCCGGGACATGTGGGCGATGCTGGCCAGCGATTCGACGGTCCAGGCGTGTCCTGGCATTTCCAGCATTTGCTGTATTACCGCACCAAGACGTGGATGCAGAAGCAAACTGAGAATGTTTTTCTCTGTATTAACCTGTGCAATCCACTCACGCACCGCGAGGGTAAAGAATGTAGCGCAGATCTGGCTACACAGAGCATCCACTCCCGGCATTGCCGATCTGGATTCCTGTTGTAAAAACGGGATCGCCTCCCTCAGCCAGTTATATTCCACGCTATGGTTCACTGGTGCTACAAACAGCGTTTCCGGCAAAGACGTTAAAAAATAACGCGCCGAATGTTGCAGTCGAATAGTGCCACAGACAATACAGGTCGATTCATTATCGACATGACTCAGGCGATGAGCTGAATTTTGTGGTAGCAGGACCACATTTCCCGGGCGTAATGTAAAAATCTCTCCCGTCGGCATTTCCAGCTTCGCCGCTCCTTGCGTTAACGCATGCCAACGAATAACCGACAATTCCCCGGCACCATGTGGAAGTTGCCAGTCACTTCCTAACACGCAATTCTTATCGATCGTTCCTTGTGGAGCGTTAAGCATCAACAAACGGCTAAGAGCATCCATATCAGACTCCTGAGTGGTTTTTTGATTACAAACACCAACAATCTTAGTCAATAATTAATCTAATACCATCAAATAGTTAATCATGATTTTTGTTTTGTGATTCTGATTAAGAAAAAGAAAATACCAGACGATAAGACAAAATATCAAGCGTTGTGAAGAAATGTTATTTGCTCTTTTGCGTCTATAGTCATGATGTCAAATGAACGCGTTTCGACAGGAAATCATCATGAATAAATATCAGGCAGTTATTATTGGTTTTGGCAAGGCTGGAAAAACATTAGCCGTCACGCTGGCAAAAGCAGGTTGGCGTGTGGCTCTCATCGAACAATCAAATGCAATGTATGGCGGGACCTGTATTAATATCGGCTGTATCCCAACCAAAACATTGGTTCATGACGCACAGCAGCACACAGATTTTGTCCGTGCCATACAGCGTAAAAATGAAGTGGTTAATTTTTTACGTAATAAGAATTTTCATAATCTTGCGGATATGCCCAATATCGACGTGATCGACGGCCAGGCGGAGTTTATCAATAATCATAGCCTGCGTGTTCATCGGCCTGGGAGAAATCTGGAGATTCATGGCGAGAAAATTTTTATTAATACCGGTGCACAAGCCGTGGTTCCGCCAATTCCTGGAATTACCACCACGCCTGGTGTATATGACAGCACCGGATTACTTAATCTAAAAGAATTGCCTGGGCATTTAGGTATTTTGGGCGGCGGATATATTGGCGTTGAGTTCGCCTCTATGTTCGCTAATTTTGGCAGCAAAGTAACCATTTTAGAGGCAGCTTCGCTGTTTTTGCCTCGGGAAGATCGGGATATTGCTGATAATATCGCGACGATTTTACGCGATCAGGGTGTCGATATAATCCTCAATGCCCATGTGGAGCGAATCAGTCACCATGAAAATCAAGTGCAAGTGCATAGCGAGCACGCCCAACTGGCGGTGGATGCACTGTTAATAGCTTCCGGTCGTCAACCGGCTACCGCTTCGTTACATCCAGAAAATGCAGGTATCGCAGTAAACGAGCGCGGGGCAATTGTCGTTGACAAGCAATTACATACCACCGCAAACAATATTTGGGCGATGGGAGATGTTACCGGCGGGCTGCAATTTACTTACATTTCACTGGATGATTACCGCATTGTGCGTGATGAATTGCTGGGAGAAGGCAGACGTAGTACTGATGATCGGAAAAATGTGCCTTATTCCGTATTCATGACACCGCCACTGTCCAGGGTTGGTATGACAGAAGAACAGGCCAGAGAGAGTGGTGCTGATATTCAGGTGGTGACATTGCCTGTAGCTGCAATTCCGCGTGCCAGAGTGATGAATGATACTCGTGGGGTATTAAAAGCGATTGTTGATAATAAAACCCAACGTATATTAGGGGCATCACTGCTATGTGTTGACTCCCACGAGATGATCAATATAGTGAAAATGGTGATGGATGCCGGGCTGCCTTATAGCATATTACGCGATCAGATATTTACTCATCCGTCGATGAGCGAATCACTCAATGATCTATTTTCATTAGTCAAATAAACTCAAAATCAGACGCCAGAACAAATATTCTGGCGTCTCAGAGAAAAGAATCTTATTAATTCCCTGTTACTTTATAACTTCTTAATCACTTCATTGATGGTATTTTATATGTTTAAAAAATCTGTTTTATTTGCAACACTATTATCTGGCGTTATGGCATTTTCCACCAATGCAGATGATAAAATAATTCTGAAACATATCAGCGTCTCATCAGTATCAGCATCACCGACAGTTCTTGAGAATGCCATTGCTGATATGGCCAGAAAATATAATGCTTCATCCTGGAAAGTTACATCGATGCGAATTGATAATAATTCAACCGCAACAGCAGTATTGTATAAATAAGGATGTTTACAATGGAAAGATACCTGCACCTGTTAAGTCGGGGAGATAAAATTGGCCTGACATTGATTCGTCTGAGTATTGCGATTGTTTTTATGTGGATTGGGTTATTAAAGTTTGTCCCTTACGAGGCAGACAGCATTACACCATTCGTCGCAAACAGTCCACTAATGTCGTTCTTTTATGAACACCCGGAAGACTATAAACAGCATCTGACTCACGAAGGCGAATACAAACCAGAAGCAAGAGCATGGCAAACGGCTAATAATACCTATGGTTTTTCCAACGGTCTTGGCGTCGTGGAGGTGATTATTGCTCTGCTGGTTTTGGCTAATCCTGTCAATCGCTGGTTAGGTTTATTGGGTGGGCTGATGGCATTTACCACGCCGCTGGTAACACTCTCATTTTTAATCACCACCCCGGAGGCATGGGTACCCGCATTGGGTGACGCTCATCATGGTTTCCCTTATTTATCCGGTGCTGGTCGTCTGGTATTGAAAGATACTCTGATGCTGGCAGGTGCTGTCATGATAATGGCAGATTCGGCGCGGGATATTCTTAAACAACGCAGTAATGAATCCAGTTCAACGTTAAAAACTGAATATTGATAATCCGAACACTGTCTGTTGTTCACTTTTTCAGGCGTCAGGCTCCCTTTCTGATGATGAAGCCTGACGCCATATTACCGGAGATATGACAGAGTGAAGGTCAATATCACTCCCCTATTAAAAGATTCTTGTCGTCTCAGGTAAAATAAGTGATTAATATCAATCATGTATTTTTACAGCAAGACAACCACGAACAAACTCAGGATTAAAATGTTTTACCGATTCCCCAACATAACCCAAATCAAGCGAACTAATTTGCGCCATTTCTTTCTCTGTCAGTGAGAAATCCCAAATAGCAAAATTTTCTTCGATACGCTGTTGATGTGTCGATTTCGGAATAACGACCACTCCCCGTTGAATATTCCAACGCAGAATGACCTGAGAAATCGATTTTTGATGGGCATCTGCAATACTCTGAAGCAGATTATTTTCAAAGGGTTTATGTCGTCCACCACCTAACGGAGCCCATGCTTCAGGCTGCACGTTATAATACTTCATGGTTGCCAGCGCCTCTGGTTGGGCAAAATAGGGATGCAACTCGACCTGGTTGACCATCGGTTTAACTCTTACCGTTTCACAAAAGTTCGCCAGAACATGAGGGTAGAAATTGGAAACCCCAATCGCTTTTAATTTGCCCTCTTCATAGGCATCTTCGAGTGCACGCCACGCACTAAAATAATCGCGCATGGCCTGGTGCAATAAATAGAGATCGAAGTATTCTAGCCCCGATTTTTTTAATGATGCTTCAATACCTGCTGCTGCAATATCCTGATTCAACATATCCTGCACCCACAATTTAGACGTTATAAATAACTCTTCTCGGGTACATAAACCTTCAGATATGGCTTCACGAACGGCTTCACCGACGGCATCTTCATTACCGTATACCGCTGCAGTGTCGATGAGTCGATAACCCGTGCGGATAGCATTCAACACTGACTGTTTGCACACGTCTTTATCGGTAACCTGAAAAACACCAAATCCCATCATCGGCATTTTCAGATTGTTACTTAATACGGAAAATTCCACTGTCAGTCCCTCCATTAGGTATGAACAATGAGTCTACGTTAAAACGTAACCTCAAATTAGTATGTGGATTTTGATATCACTTATGCAAAAAATTCATTAATAATGTAGGACTGAAACCTCTCTATTTTTGGGGCAATGAAGCAGACGCTATCAGTGCTTTTGCCTTGGGACTTGCTGTTTTTGATACACTTAGGGCCCAGGACATAACGAAAATGTGCGATATGACAAAGAATTAACGGAGTATGTGATGATCAGGCAGAAGATTCTACAGCAGCTCCTGGAGTGGATTGAGTGCAATCTTGAGCACCCTATTTCAATCGAAGATATCGCACAGAAATCTGGCTACAGCAGACGCAACATCCAGCTTCTGTTCCGAAATTTCATGCATGTGCCTTTGGGAGAATACATTCGCAAACGAAGGCTTTGTCGTGCCGCCATTCTTGTCCGGCTCTCCGCGAAATCTATGCTTGATATTGCACTCTCTTTGCATTTTGATTCACAGCAGTCATTCAGCCGCGAATTTAAAAAGTTATTCGGCTGCTCTCCCCGTGAATACCGCCACCGTGATTATTGGGATCTCGCAAATATCTTCCCTTCTTTTTTAATACGTCAACAGCAAAAGACGGAGTGTAGATTAGTCAACTTTCCTGAGACACCTATTTTTGGCAATTCATTTAAATATGATATTGAAGTGTCGAATAAATTACCGGATGAAGAAGTCAAACTGCGACGTCATCATTTAGTCAGATGTATGAAGAATTTTAAGACGGATATCTATTTCGTCTCCACGTTCGAACCATCAACAAAATCGGTCGATTTGCTCACAGTTGAAACTTTTGCCGGTACGGTATGCAAACAAACCGATTCAGAGATGCCGAAAGAGTGGACAATTAACCGAGGACTGTATGTCTCTTTCCGCTATGAAGGTGAGTGGGAGCACTACCCTGAATGGGCGCGAAACCTCTATCTGATGGAATTACCTGCCAGGGGGTTAGCCAGAGTGAACGGCAGTGATATTGAGCGATTTTATTACAATGAAAACTTCGTCGAAATTGATAGCAATAACATTGTTTGCGAAATTTTTATCCCCGTTCGCCCGGTTTAGCCTGTAACTCCATCACATAAGATTTACCCTACCCTGCCACCGTCTAATCGGTGCCAGGGTAGGTATTCAGTAAATAATGGCGCTGCGCATGTCAACGCCATTATTATTTATTACATCGTCGTTTTTATTTCTCCTCAGCGCCTTCAGTATCTGCAGGAACGGCGTTAATTGTCACAGTCACTGGTTTCATTTCATACCCTCCATATGTCAAAGAGTTGAATGTGAATGTGTATGTACCTGGCTTGTTGGTACTAAATGTACGCGTGATTTTCCCGCTCGCGAAATGGTCATTTTTCGACGGCAGGAACTGATAATCCGCCTCTGTCACCCCTTCCGGAGCCTCAATGTCGACCCACATGGTTCCTCCTACGGGGTTGACACCCGACATCAGAGTAACCGTCAGTGTTGCAGTAGTCTTCCCGTCCGCCACCAGAGAATCTACACGCTCTGGAGATGCAGCGAGCACCGCGTTTTTATCATCCGCGACGAATTTAGATTCGGCAGTTTTCGTCGATTCCTGACCGTCGGCCTGTTCCACTTTCGCCGTGAGTGTATATGTCGCTGCGACAGTGGTCGTGGCGGTGAAAATAGCCTGCCCTTGCTCATTCGTTGTCGCCGTCCCATTGGGAGTCAGAACTAAATTTTCCGGGCTGGCAGTCAGCGTCACTTCGCTATCTTTCAGCAGGTTGTTATTGGCATCAGTCACCGTAACTTTATACGTCTGTTTGGTTTTGCCGTCCGCCACTGCACGGTTGCCAATCACCTCAATACTGGAGATGGTCGCCGTAGTCTTATCAGCCACAAACGTTACAGACTGCGCATTCGAAGGCTGGTCATTTCCTGCTGACGCCGTGATCTCATAGGTTCCGGCAGTCACGGAAACCACTTTCAGTTCCGCTTTACCCTCCTTGTCGGCGTTCACCATGATATTACCGTCTGCAAGCGGTTTGACGCCCCGAGGCAGATTAAAGACGACCACAGCGCCAGGAAGAAGGTTGCCGTATTGATCCTTAACCGTTGCCGTCAGCGTAAAGGCATCTTTGCCGTTTGCCACTTTTTGAGCAGCGGCGTCTACCTCCAGGCTCGCCTGACCGGTACTGAAATCCGCCTTGAATTTCACCTTGACCGTCTTCTGAGAGTTTTTCACCGAGGCCTCGATCTCAAGTTCCCCTGCAACCGTTGACATAAGCTCAATGTCCACTTTCCCTGCCGCATTGGTTGTTACTGTATTCCCCGTCTTGCTGGTCACACCCTGCGGTAAAGTCAGCGTAACTTCTTGCCCCTGCAACGGGTTACCATAGCTGTCCACGACGGTCAGGGTTATCTGGTTAGCAGACTGTCCATTAGCCAGTTGGTTATTAACCTTCACTGTCATATCACGAATCTCAGCCTTAGATGCGTCACCTGCAACATTCAGCACCAGTGGCTGAGCAACGGCATTTTGGCCGTTCACTCGCGGCATCACAGACAACTGACCCGCGGCAGATCCCAGCGTTAAGGTCGACACGTAGACCCCATTACCTTTCTCTGTCCAGTTTCCTGCTGAAGGACGCTCACTCCCCGTGCTGGCGGCACCACTAAACACTGGTGCATCTGGCTTCAGCCCGGTGACCGGATTCCCGTACGCATCCTTCACGGTGAAGGTGAGTTCCGTCGTCGTTTTAACCGTTGGAGTTTTATTGTCCGCAACAAGCGTAGAGTTCGCTGATGACATCTCTCCGGCAATAACAGTCAGCTGCGCGGCTTCGGTGGCTGCAGGCTGGCCGTTGAAGAGCGGCATGACACGAAGCTCGCCCGTCTTTCCGCCTGTAGTTAACGTAGCAACATAGGAACCGTCACCTTTTTCGGTCCAACTGGAAACGGTCGCCCCTTCAGAGGCGGTCCCCGTCAAACTTGCCGACAACGAAAGACCACTGATAGCGTTGCCATGCGCATCTTTCGCCACCAGCGTTACGGTTGTGCTTTCACCGGCTTTTACGTGATCTTCTGCGACAGAGACTTTCGACTGGTTTGAAGATAATGCATCAGCCACCACGGTTACTTTTGCCGCATTTGCTGCCGCGTCCTGCCCATTGAGCTTCGGCATAACGTCTAATTCCCCCGCCGTAGTGCCGAGAGAAATCTGCGCAGTCCAGGTCCCGTCGCCATTATCCGTCCAGCCTGATGCCGTAGAACCAGCAGCAGCTGCGCCCGATAATGACGGTGCATCCGGATTGAGGCCAGTTACAGGGTTGTCATTAGCATCTTTTGCCGTCCAGATTGCCGTAACTGTACCGCCAACCACCGGTTTATCAGGATTCAGTGTGATGGACGAATGTGCTGCATCAAGCGGCCCGGCAACAAACTTCAGCGTTTGTTGTAATGTGCCCAGCTGATACTGCTCGCTGAAGGCACGCACAACAACGTTTCCGGCACGGGTCGAAGAAACCGTGGCGCTGTAAACCCCTGGTTTTATTTCCGAAATGGCACCAACGGTTACACCATTAGTGTCTTGCGGAACAAGTCGCAGGCGGCTGGCTTCTCCCGTCACCGGATTACCCTCGGAGTCCACCGCTGTCAGTGTCAGCGTGTAGGCTTGCTGACCATCAGCAACCACATCACCTGACGGCTCGTTAGCGCTCAGGGTGGAGTTTGCCACATCCATCATCGTGGCCCGCAGTTCTGCAGTGACAGTTTTGCTCATGTCATCAACGCTAACAGTAATCGTTGCCTCACCTGACTGCGTTCCGGTAGTAAAGACAGACTGATACACCCCTGCTTCAGTTTCGGTGAACTCACCCAGTGTTGGCTTTGCCTGTGATTTAGTGGCCTTCAGGGTACGAGTCACAATATTTCCAGCCGGTTTGAAGGTTAGTTCAGTCTTGATCTGATCTTTCATGCCCGTGACTGGCTGCCCCTCGGCGTCGCGCAGAGACAGCACCAACGGCTTTTGCTCATTACCGTTAGCAAGCATTTGAATACGGCTCTGACCGTCAAGCGTTAACGCCGTACGATCGGCGCTCATACCAGCTCCGCTAATAACCACTTCTGTCTGCACACGTTTCGAGGCATTGCCTTTGTTATCGTAGGCAATCGCTGAAATCGCATAATAATTGTCTTTGCCTGCCTGATAAGCCGGGAGCGTCACTTGCCACTGATTGCCCTGCCCCGTAATTTTTCCGCCTGCGGCCAGCAAAGACGGCGCTTCCCATTGCACATTTTTCAGACCGTGAGTTGCTTTGCTGACCACAAGCCCCAGGGAAACCGTCTGGCCGCCCTTGCCTTCAATACGCTCAGGCAGAGCAATACGGATCACTTCAGATTTGCGATACTCAAGAACGATATTGTTATTACGCTCAACCAGGTCATAGCGGCTGCCTGCCAGCATTCGACGCTCGCGAATGCTGTCTGTATCGAGTTGTTTTTCCAGAGGTTCGCCAATCCGATAATTAACTTCCAGGCCAAAGCGAGTGTCATTCTCACCACTCTTGCCCTGCTTATGCCCGGCACTCAGGGTCAGAAGAGGCACTGGCGTGTAATTCACTTCAGCGGTAATCGCATGTGGATCTTTCTGGCGTTTATCTTTACCAAACAGCCCGACTTCATCGCCATAATACTGTTCATACATCAGGCTTGCGCCAAGCTGCGGCCAGGCAGGTAAATAGCCCTCAGCACGAATATCCCAGCCATTCGCCGGGCGTTCCTGATAATCCTCAACATCCGGCGATTTTTTCCAGCCAGAAGCCCGGATATAACCATTGGCGCTCAGTTTCAAATAATCACGCCAGTATTCCGCACCAACACCAATGCGGGTATGACTACGGGATAAATCATGATCGATAAAAGTATTCACCCCCGCCATCCAGTCATTTTCTGAAAAATGACGCCAGCCAAAACCAATATTTGACTGAGTACGATCGTCGGTACGATGTATTGCCCCCTGAGTGAACAACATATTTGTCGGTGTATCATAAATCGGATAAAGCATTTCCAGCGAAGAGTCCTTCAGCGAGAATTTTTTATCGACATTCAGTTTGACGCGCGCAGTACCGTATTTCCCGAGCCACTCCTGAATTTCCTGGTTAGCTTTAGCGGTGGCCATTCCGGTAATAAAGTTACGTGTCGCATCGCTATCTGGCTGACTGCTTAAAAATGTCCCGGCATTAGCGGCAAGCGACGCGACATTTTTCTCCACGTTATTATCAGCAGTTACCGTAGTATTTTCCATGCTCAACCGTGGCTGAACCGCATGCTGCGCACGTGCTGCCATTACTGGCGTAAAGGTGACTGCGAGTGGAAAAAGAACCTGAACAGAGATATTTGCCCACGCCACGCAGCGGGCCAGAACTGAATAACGAAATCGTGGCTGTTTATTGTCTGTTTTATAACGTGACATTGAGATAATTTCCTGATGAACGAATTAACGAACATAGGCAGACACAAATAATGGCGTCTGCTTGTCAGAAAAACCGGGGATTTCCCGGTTTCCTTTTCCACAGAAAAGGAAATACCTTTATGTAAGAAAGTACACCGCCACCTAATATATCCAGTGTCTGTAGCCACTCATCAGGTGGTTGGGCGCGGGATTATATTTTTATTTATGGGTAAAAATTTAGCTTTTTGTGCAAGTCATTAAATAGATACTTAAGTTATATTTCTTACTCTGCGGGCAGTGAATAATTCATTATTCAGAGTGAATAATAATGACCCGCCTTTAATTAACTGCTATTGGGAGTACGTCGAAGTAAGTATATACGCTGGGATAAACCAATATATTTTTTATGGACATTCATTTTTATTCATCGGACTGTAAATTCCGGGGATATCGAACTTGCACGACTAATCTCAACCCTCAAACAGATTTATGAATTTTGTTCATAACCCCTGACAAATCCTGCCGTCTAATCGAGCTCTTCCCTTTACGTTATGCTTCTCATGAACGATAACGGAAGGATAACACCATGCAAAAAGTAAAACTGAACAACGGTATTGAAATGCCCCTGTTGGGCTTTGGTGTATTTCAGATGACCGATGCCGCCGAATGCGAAAGAGCGGTCATTGACGCTATTAACAGCGGTTATCGACTGATTGACACCGCCGCCTCTTATCAAAATGAAATCCAGGTCGGGAACGCACTGAAACAAAGCGGTATCGCCCGTAACGAACTCTTTGTCACCACGAAACTCTGGTTGCAGGATACCAGTTACGAAGGGGCCAAAGCCCAGTTCGAACGCTCTCTGAATCGACTGCAACTTGATTACGTTGACCTGTACTTGATTCACCAGCCATATGGCGATGTCCACGGAGCCTGGCGTGCCATGGAAGAGCTGCAACAGGCCGGTAAAATTCGCGCTATTGGCGTCAGTAACTTCCATCCTGACCGACTGGCAGACCTTATCGCTTTTAATAACGTCGTTCCGGCGGTAAACCAGGTTGAAGTTAACCCTTTCAATCAGCAGCTACAGGCCGTTCCCTGGATGCAAAGTCGTGGCATTCAGCCAGAAGCCTGGGCACCGTTTGCGGAAGGGAAAAATGGTCTGTTCCAGCATCCTGTTCTCACGGCAATTGGCGAGAAGTATGGCAAAAGCGTGGGCCAGGTTGTTCTGCGCTGGATCTACCAACGAGGCATTGTTTCACTGGCAAAATCAGTGCGAAAAGAACGCATGGAAGAGAACATCAACATTCTCGATTTTGAACTCAGCCCTGAAGATATGCTGCAAATTACCGCCCTGGATACCGCAACCAGCGCGTTCTTCTCTCACCGCGATCCCGCAATGGTGGAATGGCTGACTGGCCGCAAACTTGATGTTTAAGCCGCGATAAAAGAGGTATTCATTCAATGCAAAAACGTTATCTGGGTAAATCCGGACTCGAAGTCTCCGCCCTTGGGCTCGGTTGCATGGGCTTAAGCCACGGCTACGGCCCGGCGACCGATACCCGTCAGGCTATCGAACTTATTCGTGCTGCGGTTGAACGTGGCGTCACCTTCTTCGATACCGCCGAAGTGTATGGTCCGTATCTGAATGAAGAAGTGGTCGGCGAAGCCTTAAAACCGTTTCGTGACCGCGTGGTAATTGCCACTAAATTCGGTTTTACCTTCGGCAATGATAATAAGCAGCAGATTTTAAACAGCCGTCCGGAACATATCCGTGAAGCCGTTGAAGGATCATTACGTCGTCTGAAAACAGATGTTATTGACCTGCTGTATCAACACCGTGTTGATCCAGATGTTCCTATTGAAGATGTTGCAGGAACGGTGAAAGACCTCATCGCAGAAGGTAAGGTCAAACATTTCGGCCTGTCTGAAGCAGGAGCACAAACCATTCGTCGTGCACATGCGGTACAACCTGTCACCGCCCTGCAAAGCGAATATTCCATGTGGTGGCGTGAGCCTGAACAGGAAATTCTGCCGTTGCTTGAGGAACTGGGAATTGGTTTTGTCCCCTTCAGCCCACTAGGTAAAGGTTTCCTGACAGGGGCGATTAAGCCGGGAACCACTTTCGGCAAAGATGATTACCGCAGCACCGTACCGCGTTTCGCAGCACAAGCCATTGAAGCCAATGAAAAACTGGTCACCTTGTTAGGTGAACTGGCTGCGGAGAAAGGGGTAACGTCTGCACAAATCGCACTGGCATGGCTATTAGCACAAAAGCCGTGGATTGTTCCCATCCCTGGCACCACTAAACTGCACCGGCTGGAAGAAAACCTGGCCGCTGCTGACATTGTTCTTTCGCAGAAAGATACGCAGCAGATAAGCGAGGCGCTGGAAACAATTAAAATCGTCGGTGAACGTTACTCGCCTGAACATCAGGCACGCGTAGGCCGCTAATACCCAAACGGGTCCAGGATAAAGGACCCGTTATTCGGTGTAGCGAAGCGCATCGATCAACAACGCAAAAGCTGGCGGATGCTGCTTGCGGCTGGGGTAGTAAAGATAATACCCAGGAAAAGTTGGACACCACTCCTGTAACACCTGAATAAGCTTGCCTGACTCTATATACTCCTGAACCATGTCTTCAGGGACACAAGCGATCCCAAACCCTGATAACGCGGCATCAATTCTTTCTGGCAATGGACTACACGTCAGTTGCCCATCAACCTTAACGCGAAGCGGTTTCCCTTCTCGCTCGAACTCCCAGTGGTAAAGCCCACCGGCAGTTGGCAAACGCATGTTGATGCAGCGATGATTTTGTAGCTCATGAGGCGTTTCAGGCGCAGGGTTTGCAGCAAAATACGCCGGAGCTCCCACCACAGCCATCCGCATATCTGGTCCAATCCTGACTGCAACCATATCTTTATCAACATTTTCACCCAGTCGTATCCCGGCATCAAAACGGCCTTCAACAATATCGACAAAACCATTATCCACCACCAGTTCGACATTGATTTCGGGATACTCTCTGAGAAAAGGTTTTAGCTTCGGCCAGACCAGACTTCGCGCGGCATGTTCCCCGGCAGATAACCGAATATTCCCGGAGGGCATGCCGTTCAATTGAATAAGTGATTCCAGTTCCTGTTCAAGCTCGTCAATACGCGGTTCAAGGCAGGCAATGATTCTCTCCCCCGCTTCTGTGGGAGCCACACTGCGGGTAGTCCGTGTCAGGAGGCGGATATTGAGCCTTTCCTCCAGAGCCTTCATTGCATGGCTAAGTGCAGACTGAGAGACGCCGAGTTTGCCCGCTGCTTTGGTAAAACTTCGCTCTCTTGCCACCACAAGAAAGATTTGCAGTTCGTTGAAGTTTTCTTTGAGCATTGGCGATTTCCTTGTAGAAGCATCCTCTTCACAGACACTCATGAAGGGGGGCATAGATGCTATTATTTTAACCACATTATTAGTAACAATGATAATCTGGCTGTATCGAAAATAATTCTAAACTTTCAGGAGATTTATTATGAATAAACGTATCCTCACGATTGCGCCATTCTTCTTACCGATATTCTGACACACATCATTAACTTTCTATTTTTACTCTTTTCTCCACCATAAAATCAATAAAAGCACGAACTTTAGAGGGCATTCTCACCCGTGATGAAACATATATATAAAATCCAGGAAATGAAACGGCCCAATCCTCAAGAATCGGCTGTAACTTGCCCGCATTGATATGTTCAGCGATTGCAAAATCCAGATGTTGAATGATACCCGTTCCATTCAGCGCCATTCGTATCATGCTTTCGTCATCATTAGAAATATACTTACCTGACACCTCTATTTCGAACTCTTCATTACCCCCCACAACATTCGAAAACTCCCATGCTGAGAGTGCACCGCTACTTTTATGCCGCAACCGAAGACAATTATGGTTACTCAATTCCTGAGGAGTTTCAGGAATACCGTGTTCTTTTAAATAATCTGGCGATGCCACAGTAACCAGTTTAATAAGCGGAGAAACAGGAACGGCAGTCATATGCTCATCCAGTCCTTGCTCAAGACGTATGCCCACATCACAGCCGTCCGCAATAATGTTAGATAAACCGTCATCCATAATGAGTTCTATCTTTGTTTTGGGGTAACGAGTAAGAAACTCGCCAATATGAGGTTCAACAAGCATCCTTGCTGCAACACGGGAGGAATTTATTCTCAACAGTCCTGTAGGTTCAAGTTGGGTATCACCGACATCTTTCAACGCATCATCAATTTGCCCCAAAGCCGACACCAGCACTTCATACAGATGCTGTCCTTCCTCAGTAAGCGACATATTGCGGGTCGTACGGTATATCAGCTTGGTGTTAAGACGTTCCTCAAGAGATTTTAAATTCTGGGACAATGCGGCCCGCGTAATACCCATTTCAGAGGCTGCTCTGGAAAAACTGCCGGCACGAACAATCAGCGCAAACCAGGCAAGAGAAGGCAAAATTGAAGGCTCTATTTTCATCATTGTAAACCTTAACTTAACACTGTGATAGATATTAGACCATTGATGATAACCAATACAAGTCATACTATTACGCCGTTCGCGATATGAACACGAATGCCAGTTGCGGATAATAGAAATGATATTTAAATCTGTTTAGGCAAATCCCTGGAGCTTGAAATGAAAACTGTTTCGATAAAACACACTTACTGGGATATAGCTGCTGATATCTATTTCCCTGACGATTTTAATAGTGAAAAAAAGTATCCTGCCATTATCAGTGCCCATCCAATTGGAAGCTGCAAAGAACAGACATCGGGTAGTGTGTATGGTGCCGCCCTGGCAAAAGCTGGCTTTATCGTCATTGCTTTTGATGCCAGTTTTCAGGGAAGCAGCGGTGGAGAACCGCGTTATCTGGAAGATCCAACAATGCGAGTAAAAGACTTCAGCATTGTCGTTGATTACCTTACCACCTTACCTTACGTTGATGCCGGGCGTATTGGTGTACTGGGTATTTGTGGTGGAGGTGGATATGCCATTAATGCCGCAATGACAGAACGTCGGATTAAAGCCATTGGTACTGTCACGGGTGCAAACTACGGGCGTCTTATGCGTGAGGGATTTACAGCGTTTAATCCTATCGGAGCACTCGAAGCAATGGCGCAACAAAGAACAGACGAAGCTAACGGCGCAAAACTTCGCGTAGATGATTTGCTCCCTTCTTCTCCGGAAGCAGCTCTTGAAGCGGGATTAACAGAAATAGACCTTTTTGAAGCAACAGAATATTATCGTTCGCCACGAGGCTGTGCGCCTAATGGGGTAAATCGTTCGCTATTTTCACATCAGACTGTTGCCGTGGGCTGGGATGCTTTTCATCTTGCAGAAGTCCTGTTAACTCAACCACTAATGGTTGTAGTGGGCGATAGAGTGGGCGCTTTTGGTGCCTATCGTGACGGCTGCGAAATTATTGGTCGTGCAGCCTCAAAACATAAAGAACTGGTCGTGGTTGAAGGTTATTCACATTACGACCTGTATGATAAGCCAGAACCTGTGAAACAGGCGCTCGATAAATTAATTCCTTTTTACAAAACACATTTGTAATAACCTTGCAGGGAGATTCATTATCTCCCTGACATTTATCCTTTATTGACTACACGACAATAATGAAATTACTCAAAAAGAATTCTATTAAAGAAAAAAGCATCAAAAAGCAGCAACTCAACTTATTAAGATTATACGCATTAAAATCAGATAAACATTTGAGGTATTGTTATGACAAATAAACACCCATCATTGTTTTCTCCTTTTATGCTGACAGAAAAAATAAAGCTACGTAATCGTATCGTTATGGCTCCTATGACAACCTGGTCAGCTAATCCTGATGGAACCATCTCTGAGCAAGAACTCGAATTTTATAAACGTCGCTCACAAAATGTTGGTTTAGTAATAACAGGATGTACCTATGTCACGCCAAGCGGCATTGGGTTTACTCATGAATTTGCCGCGTATGACGACCGTTTCATTAACAGCCTTGAAAAGTTAGCAGCTGCAGCCAAAAGTGGCGGTGCTCCGGCTATTTTGCAGATTTTCCACGCCGGTAATAAAGCCATCCCGGAGCTTGTGCCAAATAACGATGTTATTAGTGCCAGCGCATCAAGCGTAAAATCTGGTGACTTTATGAAGAGAGTGGTACAAAGCAGGGAAATGACTGAAAACGAAATTCAGGAAACCATTAGAGCATTCGGAGATGTCACAAAAAGGGCGATTAAAGCAGGTTTTGATGGCGTTGAACTTCATGGTGCGCACGGATTCCTTCTGCAGAATTTCTTCTCCCCTCTATTTAACCAGCGTAATGACCGATGGGGAGGAGATCTTGAAGGACGTATGCGCTTCCCGCTGGCCGTATTACAGGAAGTAAAAAATGTAGTCTATGAATATGCGACAAAGCCCTTTGCTATCGGTTACAGAATATCTCCTGAAGAATCTGTAACAGGGGGGCTGCGGATAGAGGATACTTATAAACTCCTTGATCGGCTCATTTCATCCGGTATTTCGTATATACATACCTCGCTGGTCAGTATTAACGATAGCTACCCTGTTGAGTCGCCAAATGGCCCCCGAACTATTGAATTGATTTTAAATCATATTGCAGGCAGAGTGCCGGTAATCGCCGCAGGTAAAATACGCACACCGTCTCAGGCTCAAGAAGCAATTTCCGCTGGCCTGCCACTTGTTGCGATCGGTAAAGGGCTGGTGATAAATCCAGAATGGGTGACTTTAGCTGAATCAGGTAGAAGTCATGAAATTCAAACAGCCCTTAATCCACAACGCGTTCCTGAATTAACCATTCCGGATAAACTATGGGATCAAATTCAGGCATCGAAAGGAACTGGCTGGTTTCCGTTAATGGATTAAATATCGATTACTCTCCCGAGAGTAAAACTATCAAATCAATGAGTAACCGATACAGCCTCGCAAATTCTTTCAGATAATTAACCCGTCACTGCGGCACGTTCTCTCGTAAGGCGTGCCTGCAGTGTAATCCAGTATGTATCCGGCATAGTTGACGGTTTAATAGACTCAATTCCTCTCCCTGGTTACCTACAACGATATCTTGTATAACACCCCAGGAGATACGACGTTACGATGAGATGCGATATGCTCCTCAGCGCCAATCAACGCCAGGACTGGGCCAGTCTTGAGATCAGACTCATTCCCGTAACTGATTTCAGGCGACATATATCAATGACATTGGGGCAATAAAAGATAGCCGATGTAATACATCTATTCAAATTTGTGATACATGTCAAAAAATTGGTTGACCAAACTCGTTATTTATATAAGGGCACTTACGAAGTGCACTCTTTTTTAAAGCGAGGAAGTACCAATGAAAGAGAATAAAGTACAGCAAATCAGTCATAAACTGATTAATATCGTTGTTTTTGTCGCAATTGTAGAATACGCCTATTTATTTCTCCATTTCTATTAATAACGGCAATAAACTGTTCACTTCAGTGATATTTAAAATATGCATCCTCTCCCTTTTTTGTAAGTAATTATTATATCCGTGGGAGAGGAATACACATTGTCAGGTAATCAATCATGCTGCAATAAATCATCGGCCAGTAAAGTGGAGATAGCCTCCATTCTCGAAAAATCCATACTCTCAGCGAAACCATCATCAATCACTCATCCAGGCGTTTATGGGAGCGTCGCCAATGGCTGCTAACAATGCCAGACTTCCCCGTTGCGGAAATTCCACATCCCACAAATAGTCACAGTGATTGGGTGTTGAAATGATCCGGATGAGCATGTATCTTTACGGTTATGTTATAACATAACAGGTAAAAATGATGAAACCCAATATCCATCCTGAGTATCGTACTGTGGTGTTCCACGACACCAGCGTTGATGAGTACTTTAAAATCGGCTCGACTATCAAAACAGACCGTGAGATTGAGCTGGATGGCGTAACGTATCCGTACGTAACAATTGATGTCTCTTCGAAATCGCACCCGTTCTATACAGGGAAGCTGAGAACAGTGGCATCAGAAGGAAATGTTGCACGGTTCACCCAACGTTTTGGTCGTTTTGTTAGCACGAAAAAGGGGGCATGATGAAAGTCCTTAACTCTCTGCGTACCGCAAAAGAACGCCATCCAGACTGTCAGATTGTGAAGCGAAAAGGACGGCTGTATGTGATTTGTAAATCTAATCCACGTTTTAAGGCCGTTCAGGGTCGTAAGAAAAAACGTTGATTTAAAATTCGACGAATTAACGATATTTGTCTGATTAATAATCAGACCGGATTAATGTTGGTGTATTTATTACACCAGCATTAATTTTCCTGGGGATGTATCTTCCTGTTCATTTAAGGTCAACTGCCTGACGTTTCTCTCCGAATATTCCATTATATTAATGTTGACTTGTTGACCAGCTGCGCCCTGTATGCTGGCATCAACTCTATTTTAGACTGAACACGCCACTCAGTTTCCTCCCTTTGCGACGCAGCCTGCATTTACACTCAAACTGTTAAGATGATAAATGTGGTAAATCTGTTGGTACTGACATAAAAACGTTTACGCCACAGGAACGGCCAGATCCATCGGTAACCCCATCGCCGACGTTCGAGTGCCAGTTAGAGTAACGCGTACAGATGACTGAATGCAGTGCCCTGGCAAAGAGGCCATCGTTCCTGTGACAACTGGCAGTCTTCGTTTAACTTCACTTAATTTGGCTCTTGGGGGGCTTACCGGACAGATGACGTACTTACACCTGTTTAATTTTTCATCACTTATTGGGATGAACACCCATAACCATTTTGTGCGGCATGTTAATCCATTAAAACACCTTACTGATTGGCAAATCATCTTTAATTATGACTTATGATAGTTTTATATTCTATTTCTTATCATTTAAACTTGTTTTTTTACTAGTCCATTACACAACACATTAAGACTATTCCTAACACCTCAGGGCAAAGTTCCTGGCTAATATAAAATGCAAGTAAGAATTGAACGTTATATTGCCAATAACCTTATGAAACTGAATGTCTTTTTCTTCTTATCAAAAAAGCAATATTTTCATTTTTTGTAAATATTGACTTAACCATGGAATTCATTTTCTGTTCACATATTGACACTCATCAGGAAAAAAACATAAATTTAAACCTAATCGAAATAATTAAAACTTAATCTCGTTTAACCTATATTGATATGTGCTACGTATCTTATTTACTTCCGATTTACTAAAGAAACTGAATGTACCTGTAAAAATTACAGGTTTGGAAAGTAGTGACATGGCAAAATGATTACAGCAGGGACTATGAGGTTAAAAACCATATGGAATGTCAAAACCGTTCTGATAAATACATCTGGTCTCCCCATGACGCCTACTTCTATAAAGGACTATCTGAACTGATTGTGGATATCGACAGATTAATTTATCTATCGCTGGAGAAAATCAGAAAAGATTTCGTGTTTATCAATCTCAATACGGATTCTTTAACTGAGTTTATAAACCGTGATAATGAGTGGTTATCCGCGGTAAAGGGGAAACAGGTCGTATTGATTGCGGCCAGAAAGTCAGAAGCCTTAGCAAATTATTGGTATTACAACAGCAATATTAGGGGCGTGGTATACGCTGGACTGAGTCGTGATATTAGAAAAGAACTGGCCTATGTGATTAATGGCAGGTTCCTGAGAAAAGATATTAAGAAAGATAAAATCACTGACCGGGAAATGGAAATTATCCGCATGACGGCTCAGGGAATGCTGCCTAAATCGATTGCCAGAATTGAAAATTGTAGTGTGAAGACAGTGTATACCCATCGGCGGAATGCAGAGGCCAAGCTGTACTCAAAATTATATAAGTTGGTTCAGTAAACTCCAGGCAAGTTAGTTTTAAAAAATGACTCACCGGGACTTCATGTCCTCAATTCAACTCGGGAAGAAAAGCAATGAAAAAAAAGGTTCTGGCAATAGCTCTGGTAACGGTGTTTACCGGTACAGGTGTAGCGCAGGCTGCTGACGTAACAGCTCAGGCTGTAGCGACCTGGTCAGCAACAGCCAAAAAAGACACCACCAGTAAGCTGGTTGTGACGCCACTCGGTAGCCTGGCGTTCCAGTATGCCGAAGGCATTAAAGGTTTTAACTCACAAAAAGGTCTATTTGACGTGGCTATCGAGGGTGACTCAACGGCTACCGCCTTTAAACTGACCTCACGCCTTATCACCAACACCTTAACCCAGTTGGATACCTCAGGTTCCACACTGAATGTGGGCGTGGATTATAACGGCGCGGCAGTCGAAAAAACTGGCGATACCGTGATGATCGATACCGCCAACGGCGTACTGGGCGGCAACCTTAGCCCACTGGCTAACGGTTACAATGCCAGCAATCGTACCACCGCACAGGATGGTTTCACTTTCTCCATCATCAGCGGCACCACCAATGGTACCACCGCAGTAACCGATTACAGCACTCTACCGGAAGGCATCTGGAGCGGCGACGTTAGCGTACAGTTCGACGCTACCTGGACCAGTTAATCTCTCTGATGTACCAGCAGGGGTACCCCCCTGCTTTATTCCTGGACGGAATTGTTATGAAAAAGCACCTTCTGCCTCTCGCTCTGCTGTTTTCCGGAATATCACCGGCCCAGGCGCTGGATGTCGGCGATATATCATCGTTTATGAACAGTGACAGCAGCACGCTGAGCAAAACGATCCAAAACAGTACCGACAGTGGCCGCCTCATCAATATCCGTCTCGAACGGCTCTCTTCACCGCTTGACGACGGGCAGGTTATCGCAATGGACAAGCCGGATGAGTTGCTACTCACTCCCGCCAGCTTGCTGCTACCCGCCCAAGCCAGCGAAGTGATCCGCTTCTTCTATAAGGGACCAGCAGATGAAAAAGAGCGCTACTACCGCATTGTCTGGTTTGATCAGGCCCTCAGTGATGCGCAGCGCGATAATGCCAACCGTAGCGCTGTGGCCACTGCTTCCGCCCGCATCGGCACCATTCTGGTCGTCGCACCCCGCCAGGCGAACTACCACTTTCAGTACGCCAACGGCTCCCTGACAAATACAGGAAATGCGACGTTGCGGATCCTCGCCTACGGCCCCTGCCTGAAAGCCGCCAATGGTAAGGAGTGTAAAGAGAATTACTACCTGATGCCGGGCAAGTCGCGTCGTTTTACCCGCGTGGACACGGCGGATAACAAAGGACGGGTTGCACTTTGGCAGGGTGATAAGTTCATTCCCGTGAAATAGATAGCTGTGCAGATGGATAACGACAATGCCTTTACGACGGTTCTCCCCAGGACTGAAAGCCCAGTTTGCCTTCGGCATGGTCTTTTTGTTCGTTCAGCCCGATGCCAGCGCTGCTGACATAAGTGCGCAGCAAATAGGTGGGGTGATTATTCCGCAGGCCTTCAGTCAGGCGCTTCAGGACGGCATGAGCGTCCCGCTCTATATTCATCTCGCCGGTAGCCAGGGTCGCCAGGACGATCAGCGAATCGGCAGCGCTTTTATCTGGTTGGATGATGGACAGTTACGCATCCGAAAAATACAGCTGGAAGAGAGTGAAGATAACGCCAGTGTCAGCGAACAAACTCGACAGCAGCTGACGACTCTGGCCAACGCCCCGTTCAATGAGGCCCTTACCATCCCCCTGACTGACAACGCGCAGTTGGATCTCAGCTTGCGCCAACTGCTGCTGCAGCTGGTGGTCAAGCGCGAAGCGCTGGGCACCGTACTACGCTCACGTAGCGAAGACATCGGGCAGTCCAGTGTTAACACCCTCAGCAGTAATCTGAGCTATAACTTCGGCGTCTATAACAACCAGTTGCGTAACGGCGGGAGCAACACCTCCAGCTATCTGTCGCTGAATAACGTTACTGCGCTGCGCGAACATCACGTGGTGCTCGACGGCTCACTGTACGGGATTGGTAGCGGTCAACAGGACAGTGAATTATATAAAGCGATGTATGAACGCGATTTTGCTGGTCACCGATTTGCCGGTGGAATGCTCGACACCTGGAACTTGCAGTCCTTAGGGCCGATGACCGCCATTTCAGCAGGGAAGATTTACGGCCTTTCCTGGGGAAACCAGGCCAGCTCCACCATCTTCGACAGCAGCCAATCGGCCACGCCAGTGATCGCCTTTTTACCGGCGGCGGGCGAAGTACATCTCACCCGTGATGGGCGACTACTAAGCGTTCAGAACTTCACCATGGGCAATCATGAAGTGGATACCCGGGGTCTACCGTACGGTATTTACGATGTGGAAGTTGAGGTAATCGTTAACGGTCGCGTGATCAGCAAACGCACCCAGCGGGTCAATAAGCTGTTTAGCCGGGGACGTGGCGTCGGTGCACCGCTGGCGTGGCAGATATGGGGCGGTAGCTTTCATATGGATCGCTGGTCGGAAAACGGGAAAAAGACGCGACCAGCCAAAGAGAGTTGGCTGGCAGGTGCCTCGACCTCCGGCTCACTGAGTACGTTTAGCTGGGCGGCAACGGGATATGGATACGATAATCAGGCGGTGGGTGAAACCCGTCTGACGCTGCCGCTTGGGGGGGCGATCAACGTTAACCTGCAAAACATGCTGGCCAGTGACAGCTCATGGAGCAACATCGCCGGCATCAGCGCCACTCTACCTGGAGGCTTCAGTTCGCTGTGGGTTAACCAGGAAAAAACCCGCATTGGCAATCAATTGCGACGTAGCGATGCCGACAACCGTGCAATCGGCGGCACACTCAACCTGAACTCACTGTGGTCGAAGCTGGGTACGTTCAGCATCAGCTACAATGATGACCGCCGCTACAACAGCCATTATTACACGGCAGATTACTATCAAAGTGTCTACAGCGGTACCTTTGGTTCGCTTGGCCTGCGGGCCGGTATTCAGCGCTATAACAACGGCGACAGCAGCGCCAATACAGGGAAATATATCGCTCTCGATCTCTCGCTACCACTGGGCAACTGGTTTAGCGCAGGGATGACCCATCAAAACGGCTACACCATGGCAAACCTGTCAGCACGCAAACAGTTTGATGAAGGAACCATTCGCACTGTTGGTGCCAATCTGTCACGAGCCATCTCCGGCGATACCGGTGATGACAAAACCCTCAGCGGTGGGGCGTATGCACAGTTCGACGCTCGTTACGCCAGCGGAACGCTGAACGTCAATAGCGCGGCGGACGGCTACATCAATACCAATTTGACCGCCAACGGCAGCGTCGGCTGGCAGGGTAAAAACATCGCTGCCAGCGGGCGGACCGATGGCAACGCTGGGGTGATATTCGACACTGGCCTGGAGAACGATGGTCAGATCAGCGCCAAAATCAACGGGCGGATTTTCCCGCTTAACGGCAAGCGTAACTATCTCCCGCTCTCTCCCTATGGAAGATATGAGGTGGAGTTGCAGAACAGCAAAAACTCACTCGACAGTTACGATATCGTCAGCGGTCGCAAAAGTCATCTGACTCTCTATCCAGGCAATGTCGCTGTCATTGAGCCAGAGGTGAAGCAGATGGTTACCGTCTCCGGTCGTATCCGTGCGGAAGACGGCACACTACTGGCTAACGCACGGATTAACAACCATATCGGCCGAACCCGAACCGATGAAAACGGCGAGTTTGTCATGGACGTGGATAAGAAATACCCCACTATCGATTTTCGCTACAGTGGCAATAAAACCTGCGAAGTGGCACTGGAACTCAACCAGGCGCGCGGTGCCGTCTGGGTCGGTGATGTGGTCTGCAGCGGCCTCTCATCGTGGGCGGCGGTGACGCAGACAGGAGAAGAGAATGAGAGTTAACCTACTGATAGCGATGATAATCTTTGCGCTAATCTGGCCTGCAACCGCGCTCAGAGCGGCAGTGAGCAAAACAACCTGGGCGGATGCTCCGGCACGCGAGTTTGTGTTTGTCGAAAACAACTCAGACGACAACTTTTTCGTCACTCCTGGCGGGGCGCTGGATCCGCGCCTGACCGGTGCCAACCGCTGGACCGGTTTAAAATACAATGGTTCAGGAACCATCTATCAGCAAAGCCTCGGCTACATTGATAACGGTTACAACACCGGCCTTTATACCAACTGGAAGTTTGATATGTGGCTGGAAAATTCACCAGTTTCATCTCCTTTAACTGGCTTGCGCTGCATCAACTGGTACGCAGGGTGTAATATGACCACCAGTCTTATCCTGCCGCAAACCACCGACGCCAGTGGATTTTATGGCGCGACGGTGACCAGCGGCGGCGCGAAATGGATGCACGGCATGTTGTCAGACGCGTTTTACCAGTATCTGCAACAAATGCCCGTCGGCAGCAGCTTTACAATGACCATCAATGCCTGCCAGACCTCTGTGAACTATGACGCCAGCAGCGGCGCACGCTGTAAGGATCAGGCCTCCGGCAACTGGTATGTTCGCAACGTCACCCATACGAAAGCAGCAAATCTGCGGTTGATAAATACCCACTCGCTGGCGGAAGTATTTATCAACAGCGACGGAGTACCGACTCTGGGCGAAGGGAATGCCGACTGCCGGACGCAAACCATCGGCAGCCGTTCAGGATTAAGTTGTAAGATGGTTAACTATACCCTGCAAACGAACGGACTCAGCAACACCTCAATCCATATATTCCCGGCGATCGCCAACTCGTCGTTAGCCTCGGCCGTCGGGGCGTACGATATGCAGTTCAGTCTGAATGGCAGTTCATGGAAACCGGTGAGCAATACTGCCTATTACTACACCTTCAACGAGATGAAGAGCGCAGACTCGATCTATGTGTTCTTCTCGAGCAACTTCTTTAAGCAGATGGTGAACCTCGGGATCAGCGATATCAACACCAAAGATCTATTCAACTTTCGCTTTCAGAACACCACATCACCGGAGTCTGGCTGGTATGAATTTTCTACCTCCAACACGCTGATTATCAAACCCCGTGATTTCAGCATCAGTATTATCTCCGATGAATATACTCAGACACCGTCGCGGGAGGGATATGTTGGCAGCGGCGAGTCGGCACTCGATTTCGGCTATATCGTAACCACCAGCGGTAAAACAGCTGCCGACGAAGTGCTGATCAAGGTGACCGGACCCGCGCAGGTGATTGGCGGGCGCTCCTATTGTGTCTTCAGCTCCGATGACGGTAAGGCGAAAGTACCGTTCCCGGCGACACTTTCCTTTATTACCCGCAACGGAGCTACAAAAACCTACGATGCCGGGTGCGATGATAGCTGGCGGGATATGACCGATGCGCTGTGGTTGACCACACCGTGGACTGATATCTCTGGCGAAGTGGGGCAGATGGATAAGACCACAGTCAAATTTTCGATTCCAATGGATAACGCCATTTCTCTGCGTACGGTAGATGATAACGGCTGGTTTGGCGAAGTCAGCGCTTCAGGAGAGATTCATGTTCAGGCGACGTGGCGTAACATTAACTAAGGCCCTGCTGACAGTGGTCTGTATGCTGGCGGCACCTTTGACACAGGCGATTTCGGTCGGCAATCTGACTTTTTCACTGCCGTCCGAGACTGACTTTGTCAGCAAACGTGTCGTGAATAACAACAAAAGCGCACGGATATACCGTATTGCCATCAGTGCTATTGATAGCCCGGGCAGCAGTGAATTGCGCACCCGACCGGTGGATGGTGAACTACTTTTCGCCCCCCGCCAGCTGGCGTTGCAGGCTGGTGAGAGCGAGTATTTTAAATTTTACTATCATGGTCCACGGGATAACCGCGAGCGCTACTACCGGGTCTCATTTCGCGAGGTCCCCACTCGTAACCTGACAAAACGCAGCCCAAGCGGCGGTGAGGTCAGCACGGAGCCGGTGGTGGTGATGGATACCATTCTGGTAGTACGACCACGTCAGGTTCAGTTTAAATGGTCCTTCGATCAGGTGACCGGAACGGTAAGTAACACCGGCAACACGTGGTTTAAGCTACTGATTAAACCAGGATGTGATTCGACCGAAGAGGAAGGCGATGCCTGGTATCTACGTCCGGGAGACGTGGTTCATCAGCCTGAGTTACGTCAGCCGGGGAATCACTATCTGGTCTATAACGACAAATTCATTAAGATTAGCGATTCCTGTCCGGCTAAGCCCCCTTCGGCGGACTAAGACTTATCCATCGGACGAGGGAAGAATTCCACCTCAGAGACTCAAAAATCGTTTAAATGATGTGGAAGCGATCGTCAATGTCACCGATGAGCTTTCTCATATGCACACCACAGTGTTCAGGAGACACGGAAAGGTACCAGGCGGCCTGCTAACGAGTGGTTTCTTCACTAATTAGGACGTAAAATCGGTAACGGCTGGAAATCATTCAATACTCACACTATCGAAAGTACACCAGCCAACCGCGATACGTCCCTGCATACGACGTACCGCAGTTCTCTTTACGATTTATAGCTGTACTGGTGAATTATGAGCAATCTGAATCCATGCATGACGTGTGGTGCCTGTTGTGCATTTTTCCGCATCTCTTTTTACTGGGCCGAAGCCGACGATGCTGGCGGTACCATTCCCGCCAGGCTCACTGAACAAATATCCCCTTTTCACCGATGCATGAGCGGTACTAATCAGAAAAATCCCCGATGTATTGCCCTTGCAGGAACACCGGGCCAAAATGCCTGCTGCACGATATATGAAAATCGATCGTCCACATGCAGAGAATTCGCCATGTCTGGTGAGAACGGAGAAGTCAATGAGGCTTGCAATCGTGCAAGAGCTAAATACGGGCTAACACCGTTATAAATATACAATAATTAATTGCATTGCCCCGCCAGCTGTAATAGCGGGGCTTCGTTTTTCAGGGACAACAAAACCTGAAACTTCTTCCATTTTCCAGCAACAATGCCTCTTCTTCTGTAGCGTTCTCCGGATCTACATCATCCTGAAGTAGCGCGATATGATCACTGACTGTCCGCATCAGAATATGAAAAGCAACGTTTTTAACCTATAAAAATGGCGCTATATTTGCGCCATTTTTATCATTCAAAGCATTATCTATTTGAGCCTAAAGGGATCTCAGGATCTGGCTCATGGGTAATTCTGTTTCGTAAATCTCTGCGAATAATTTCAATAGACCAGAACCAGACTAAATGTCCAAAAATTTCAGAGACATTCTCATACCACGGAAGATCAAAGAGAGGTGGTGTAAGTCCCATGAGAGGGAATGAAATCATATGAACAAAAAGTTGCGCTAAAGCACCTGCCAGTAAGCCCTGCCAAAGTTTAATTTTCGGAAATACTTCGGCGACCACACAGTAACCAACGGCAAAAACTATCGAAAAGATTATGTGCGTTACACCAACCCAGTTAAAGACATGCCCGGCGAAGGTATAAACAGCCGAATTTGGATCTGTCAGTCCCAACCAATCCCGAAGAAAAATGTACGGAGGATTGAGAAAGTTACGGGAGCAATCAATTTGGCCTGCAGCCCTGATTAATGATTCCGGACCACACGCTGCATTAAACATATCAACCGGACTACGTGGTGGCAATGGAACTTCTGCCCCCCACTTAACAAATGCGGAAACAACGCCAGCAATCAGCCCAATGAATGCAGCAAGACCATAACGTCTGCGGTTTGGTGGAGTTTGTTCAAATATATTCATATCTACCCTGCTTGTACCATTATGTTATACACCTCTTTAGGAGTATTCATAAAACAAGGCAAATGTAAAGAACTGTATTGTTTTGTATAACCACATGGTTACCTAATCGCCAATTAATATAAGCTCCATTATTTCTCCATATTTTTATGTTAGAAGTGACAAGGAGAAATGTAATGTTTCTCTCAGAGAATATAAATCATTCCTTTTGCCCACCTTAATGGTGGGCTTTTTTATGCAAAACCTGAACGTCCTGTGGTATTCCTCAGGCATAATGATTTTCGCGATTAACCAACAACCAGACCAGCAAAGACGCCACCACAAGCACAGTAACATCCATCAGGCTTGCCACACCCCATGCGTGCGGCTCAAAGCCGCCATGGCATATTAATCCGCTTGCCATTTTCGAACAGCTGATTGGTTTGGTCCGGTGTTTCCCTGCTTGCACTTAAAAATGAGCGGATAGGAAACTCTCGAAATGGTTCGTCGATATGCTCATCTCGCACCTAATCACCTTACCGAACACGCACGGTAAATAGATTCGATCCTGAACCCATCGGTCCCAAATCTGTCCCAATCAAAAAATAAGGAAGGTATTAACGATGTGTAACCTATTGATTTAAAATGGATAATATAAACAGATTGTAAAAAGCAAGACATTGATATGTATATAAAAAAACTATTACGCAATCATTAGATACCCCCAGATTTAGTTGTAAAGCAAGCACACTTTGCATTTCGAGACAATCCAGGTAAAGACTCTTACCTCCCATTTTGTGATTTTTATACTTATGATGATAAGTTGAACGTTGGGTAGTGCTTCCAATCAGTAGAACATGTGCTTTTCAATGAAGGAACCGATGACTTTTTCGTGGATTGCAACGGAACGCGAGAAGCAGATTGTTTTACTTACCAGCCGCTTGATGCGGGTGCGGAGGGTCAAGTTGTTACGTTCAATACGTTGCGTGAAGATTTTGCCGGTCAGGTATTTCTCCTTCGGCACTTCTCTGGCGTAGCTGCCCCAGTCATCGCGGCCACCATGCCGATACAGAACGGAGTCAACAGGGCTAACAATTCCCGACAGGCCTCATCATTCCGTGGCCCGAAAGTGTAAGCCAACACACCGCCAGTTTTAGTGTTCTACGCATACCAGAGCCAGTGTTGTTGCGCCTTGTTGCCAACGAAGCTCCACAGCTCATCAAGTTCACAGATAAGGGCAACATCAGCGTGAGCTGACTGACGCAGATGTTATCCGCTGGGGCGAGAGCTTTTTAATGTCCGTATGACGGTATTGATGCTGATTTTCAGTGTTCTGGCGATATCACGGCCCCTGTGCCATTATGCGCCATTTCAACGATCAGCTCCTTAAAGCCGGGTTTTCTGGCTTCATAAGAGTAAGTGAGCTGGAAAACACGTTTACATGAACGACAACGGAAACGCTCATGCTGGGAACAACTACGACCATGTCGATAAACTTTATCGGAATTACAGCGCGGACAATGAACAGTAACGGTAGCCATGGAAAACCTTAAATACCAGTAGATTACCAGAAACTTCTATCAATTGAAGACATTACCGTTTTTGATTACAGCAAATGTTTTATTAATTACCCCACCATCGACTAAATCCGTTAGAACGTCGAATGATGCCATTCGTAAATACATTAAAAAGACTGTTGTAATCAACGAAGATGGAAAACAGTGTGTTAAAACTAATCTGAACTTCAGAAAAACAGATGATGGTATGGTGATATATATATCCGCTCTGAACCGCCACGCAATTTAAAATAAAAATCAACAAATATCGTCGATATCCATATATACCATTTTTCTGTAGTTGTATTAGCGTCGCATATTTTATGACTTTAAGTCATAAGTCAAAACACCTGAGAAAAAGCAAACAACATTTTCATTACCACCAACGAAAACCACAGACAAAGAATGCGTGCAACTACAAAATATTGTAGTTTTAAGCAAAAATAAATGTGATATATATCACATTTATAATTATATAGCTAATTAATAATTAGCGCGCAATTCAACAATACTTTCGTTTGAAATTGTCTATGGTTATTAATGTAACTTTGGAATATACGTTCCGGAATCATTTACTATGAATAAAATATACGCTCTAAAATATTGTTATATTACTAACACAGTAAAGGTTGTCTCTGAACTAGCCCGAAGGGTATGTAAAGGGAGTACCCGCAGAGAAAAAGACTTTCAGTACTTACCTCTCTGGCACTATCTGCATTACTCCCAACCGTTGCTGGTGCATCAACGGTTGGTGGCAACAATCCTTACCAGACATACCGCGACTTTGCAGAAAACAAAGGGCAGTTTCAGGCTGGCGCAACAAACATTCCTATTTTTAATAATAAAGGGGAATTAGTAGGACATCTTGATAAAGCGCCCATGGTTGATTTTAGCAGTGTGAATGTAAGCTCAAATCCCGGCGTTGCAACATTAATTAACCCGCAATATATAGCCAGTGTAAAACATAATAAAGGATATCAGAGCGTCAGCTTCGGTGATGGTCAGAACAGTTACCATATTGTGGATCGTAATGAACACAGTTCATCTGATCTCCACACACCAAGACTTGATAAGCTCGTAACTGAGGTTGCTCCGGCTACCGTAACCAGCTCATCAACAGCTGATATATTGAACCCTTCAAAATACTCGGCATTCTACAGGGCTGGTTCGGGAAGTCAGTATATTCAGGATAGTCAGGGTAAGCGACATTGGGTAACAGGTGGGTATGGTTATCTGACAGGAGGAATACTCCCGACATCATTCTTTTATCACGGCTCAGACGGCATTCAGCTGTATATGGGGGGCAACATACATGATCATAGCATCCTGCCCTCTTTTGGAGAGGCCGGCGACAGTGGTTCTCCATTATTTGGCTGGAATACGGCCAAAGGGCAGTGGGAACTGGTCGGTGTTTACTCGGGAGTAGGAGGGGGGACCAATTTGATATATTCTCTTATTCCTCAGAGTTTTCTCTCACAGATCTATTCAGAGGATAATGACGCTCCCGTCTTTTTTAATGCCTCATCCGGCGCCCCCCTGCAATGGAAATTTGACAGCAGCACCGGCACTGGCTCTCTGAAACAGGGTTCCGATGAATATGCCATGCACGGGCAAAAAGGTTCTGACCTGAACGCAGGTAAAAATCTGACATTCCTGGGACATAATGGTCAGATTGACCTGGAAAACTCTGTCACGCAGGGTGCCGGTTCACTGACATTTACTGATGACTACACTGTCACCACTTCAAACGGAAGTACCTGGACCGGGGCCGGTATTATTGTGGACAAGGATGCCTCCGTAAACTGGCAGGTTAATGGTGTGAAAGGTGACAACCTGCATAAAATCGGCGAAGGAACCCTGGTTGTACAGGGAACCGGTGTTAATGAGGGCGGCCTGAAAGTCGGGGATGGGACCGTTGTCCTCAATCAGCAGGCTGACAGTTCAGGACACGTTCAGGCATTCAGTAGCGTGAATATTGCCAGCGGCCGCCCGACAGTCGTGCTGGCAGACAACCAGCAGGTTAATCCGGACAATATATCCTGGGGCTACCGGGGGGGGGTTCTGGATGTTAACGGGAATGACCTGACATTTCATAAGCTGAATGCCGCCGATTATGGCGCAACTCTCGGTAACAGCAGTGATAAAACGGCTAATATCACTCTGGATTATCAGACGCGTCCGGCAGACGTAAAAGTTAATGAATGGTCATCATCAAACAGGGGAACAGTAGGTTCATTATATATTTATAATAATCCCTATACTCATACCGTCGATTATTTTATCCTGAAAACAAGTAGTTATGGCTGGTTCCCTACCGGTCAGGTCAGTAACGAGCACTGGGAATATGTCGGACATGACCAGAACAGTGCACAGGCACTGCTTGCAAACAGAATTAATAATAAAGGGTATCTGTATCATGGCAAGTTGCTGGGAAATATTAATTTCTCAAATAAAGCAACCCCGGGTACAACCGGCGCATTGGTTATGGACGGCTCAGCGAATATGTCCGGTACATTTACTCAGGAAAACGGTCGTCTGACCATTCAGGGCCACCCGGTTATCCATGCTTCAACGTCTCAGAGTATTGCAAATACAGTCTCGTCTCTGGGCGACAATTCCGTTCTGACACAGCCCACCTCATTTACACAGGATGACTGGGAGAACAGGACGTTCAGCTTTGGTTCGCTCGTGTTAAAAGATACAGACTTTGGTCTGGGCCGCAATGCCACACTGAACACAACCATCCAGGCAGATAACTCCAGCGTCACGCTGGGCGACAGTCGGGTATTTATCGACAAAAAAGATGGCCAGGGAACAGCATTTACCCTTGAAGAAGGCACATCTGTTGCAACTAAAGATGCAGATAAAAGCGTCTTCAACGGCACCGTCAACCTGGATAATCAGTCAGTGCTGAATATCAATGAGATATTCAATGGCGGAATACAGGCGAACAACAGTACCGTGAATATCTCCTCAGACAGTGCCGTTCTGGAGAACTCAACGCTGACCAGTACCGCCCTGAATCTGAACAAGGGAGCAAATGTTCTGGCCAGTCAGAGTTTTGTTTCTGACGGTCCGGTGAATATTTCTGATGCCACCCTGAGTCTGAACAGCCGTCCTGATGAGGTATCTCACACACTTTTACCTGTATACGATTATGCCGGTTCATGGAACCTGAAGGGAGACGATGCCCGCCTGAACGTGGGGCCGTACAGTATGTTGTCAGGTAATATCAATGTTCAGGATAAAGGGACTGTCACCCTCGGAGGGGAAGGGGAACTGAGTCCTGACCTGACTCTTCAGAATCAGATGTTGTACAGCCTGTTTAACGGGTACCGCAATACCTGGAGCGGGAGCCTGAATGCACCGGATGCCACCGTCAGCATGACAGACACCCAGTGGTCGATGAACGGAAACTCCACGGCAGGAAATATGAAACTTAACCGGACAATAGTCGGTTTTAACGGGGGAACATCATCGTTCACGACACTGACAACAGATAATCTGGACGCGGTTCAGTCAGCATTTGTCATGCGTACAGACCTTAACAAGGCAGACAAACTGGTGATAAACAAGTCGGCAACAGGTCATGACAACAGCATCTGGGTTAACTTCCTGAAAAAACCCTCTGACAAGGACACGCTTGATATTCCACTGGTCAGCGCACCTGAAGCGACAGCTGATAATCTGTTCAGGGCATCAACACGGGTTGTGGGATTCAGTGATGTCACCCCCACCCTTAGTGTCAGAAAAGAGGACGGGAAAAAAGAGTGGGTCCTCGATGGTTACCAGGTTGCACGTAACGACGGCCAGGGTAAGGCTGCCGCCACATTCATGCACATCAGCTATAACAACTTCATCACTGAAGTTAACAACCTGAACAAACGCATGGGCGATTTGAGGGATATTAACGGCGAAGCCGGTACGTGGGTGCGTCTGCTGAACGGTTCCGGCTCTGCTGATGGCGGTTTCACTGACCACTATACCCTGCTGCAGATGGGGGCTGACCGTAAGCACGAACTGGGAAGTATGGACCTGTTTACCGGCGTGATGGCCACCTACACTGACACAGATGCGTCAGCAGGCCTGTACAGCGGTAAAACAAAATCATGGGGTGGTGGTTTCTATGCCAGTGGTCTGTTCCGGTCCGGCGCTTACTTTGATTTGATTGCCAAATATATTCACAATGAAAACAAATATGACCTGAACTTTGCCGGAGCTGGTAAACAGAACTTCCGCAGCCATTCACTGTATGCAGGTGCAGAAGTCGGATACCGTTATCATCTGACAGATACGACGTTTGTTGAACCTCAGGCGGAACTGGTCTGGGGAAGACTGCAGGGCCAAACATTTAACTGGAACGACAGTGGAATGGATGTCTCAATGCGTCGTAACAGCGTTAATCCTCTGGTAGGCAGAACCGGCGTTGTTTCCGGTAAAACCTTCAGTGGTAAGGACTGGAGTCTGACAGCCCGTGCCGGCCTGCATTATGAGTTCGATCTGACGGACAGTGCTGACGTTCACCTGAAGGATGCAGCGGGAGAACATCAGATTAATGGCAGAAAAGACGGTCGTATGCTTTACGGTGTGGGGTTAAATGCCCGGTTTGGCGACAATACGCGTCTGGGGCTGGAAGTTGAACGCTCTGCATTCGGTAAATACAACACAGATGATGCGATAAACGCTAATATTCGTTATTCATTCTGATGCTGTGCAGCAAAGGGACTATTGCTTTGTCCCTTTGCTGCGATTATCTGATTACGGTACAGGCTGGAACTTAGATTTTCCGGCGTTCACGATACTTCATGTAACACTCAGGTTGAGTAATCTTCATGAGTTTTCTTTTGCCGTGTGGTGGAATTATGAATAATATAGATTTATTAAAAACTATAACAAACTACAAAAAAATCAAAAATCCGGCATACCCGGCTCAGGAGAGTCTGTTAATACACTTATATATTAGAGTAAATGACAAAATCCAGAGTATTATAGAAAATGAATTGAGCGAGTATAGAATAAACACCTCAACATTTATGGTGTTAGTTTCATTATATATGTCTGATGATTATTGTCAGTCCCCTTCTGATATTTACAAGGAGTTACAATTCTCCAAAACAAACATCACACACATCATAGACAAATTAGAAAAAAAGAATATTGCCAAAAGAATTAATAATAAAAACGATCGTCGAAGCAAAAGTATTTGCTTAACCCCTGACGGAGTTACACTTGCTCAAAAACTAATAAACACTCAAAATGTAATGCTAAAGAAAATCTGGAGCGGGCTATCAGATGATGAAATGAAAACATTTGAACTCGCCAACAAAAAATTATTATCAAACCTTAATGTTAATTGATGTTAAAACATACTAACAGTCATCTTCTTACAATGTATTCTTCTGGAGAGAATAACTACCAGAATATATAAAGACATTAATCACACTCTCATTTAATTACAATGAGCATAAGAGCCACCAATGTTTATGCTGGTTAGGCTTTATATAGGAAACAATAAAAAAACGTCATTAAACAAAGCGTTTTTAATGGCGTTGTTATTTAAAAGAAAGATATCAAATATAGATTAACCCCCATCGAATAAAGATGTTGTCTAATCATACCTGAAGGTATTTATCACTAGAATTTTATTTGTATAAATGGACATATACCATTGGAAGATTTAGAAAAGCATGTCCAGGAGTTTAAGGACAAATCTCATACTGATTATCGGAAGCTTTTATCATTATATGATTACCAAGCATACAATGTATAATTATATACACTATTATTGTGATTATAATTTGTTACTGTGCCACTCAAGGGCAATATCTTTGAAGGTGTTGTTTAACTGCGTTTCCCGGGCAATCTTTTCCTCTCGCTTCACTTCCATCAGATCGATTCCCCCAGAGATACCTCTTTTAGCTTCTTCAAGTTTTGCAGGAGCATCAGCTAAGGTGACCTCAGGATACACACCTAGTGCTAACAGCTTCTCTTTACCAGCTACACGATACTTGAGACGCCAATATTCTCCTCCACCAGGTTTTACCAGGAGGTACAGACCACCACCATCAGCCAACTTGTAAGCCTTCTCTTTTGGCTTGGCAGTGTCTATTTGACGGGCATTGAGTTTCACTTGGGGGTATCTCCACTAAACTGAACAGCAAATCCCCTCAATTGCTTGTAGAGTTTGGGGTACTTAAATAGACGTCAAAAGACTAAAAGGGGCATTAATATACTGATTATAAGAGGTTTTTAAATACTTGAGTAGACTTGGGGAGACGTTAGAATGGTGCCGATAATAGGAGCAATACATGACAAGCATTGCATTGATAATACTAATTAATATTCTGTTTCAACTAACACATGCCCCCAATGATGCCCCCATCTGTTTTTCTGCCCTAAACGACAAGATGTTTTTAACCAACTTATAATCACATGATAGTTCTCACGCACCCTTATCCATAAGGGCAAGCATCTCGAACAACTCCCCCCTGATACTGGCAATGATAGAATGATTCTCTATGTTCTAGTCGGGATAAGGTGAATAGCAGTTTATTTTACTAAAAAGTCACTTCTTATTGAAAAAAATAATTGTTATTATTGGGTGGTGAAATGAATAGTAAGCGGCTAAGTCATGTTGGACATACCGTTCTTTAGAAAATTAATTTGATTACACAATAAATTGTAAGGAATATCATAGTGAATAACTTGCTTTATGAGTTAGATGAACAAGCAATACTATGCAGAGATCCTATTTCTAAAAAATATTTAGTTGAAGCGATTTCTTGCTATAAAACTGGAGCATTCAGATCTGCAATTGTAACAATATGGATAGCTATCGTTTTTGACCTTATCAACAAAACAAGAGAGTTAAGTATAGCGGGAGATAAAGCAGCAGAAGAAATAATAAATAAATTTGATGATCTAAGAGAGAAGAACGATATAAGCTCATCTTTAAAGTTTGAAAGAGATATTCTTTCTTTAGCTAAAGAGAGATTGGAGATAATATCACATATAGAATACATTGATTTAGAGCGTATACAACAAGATAGAAACAGGTGTGCGCATCCCTCAATGTTAAATGATAATGATATTTTTAGCCCATCAGGTGAGTTAGTTCGTAATCATATAGTAGTGGCTGTCCAGTACCTACTGCGATATCCACCAGCACAAGGAAAAGCAGCTTTATCTAAAATATTGTCAGAAATAGATTCCGATTATTTCCCTGAAAAGCCTGAAGAAATAAAAACCACTTTAAATAAAACACCATTATTTCGGGCGCGAGAAACATTAATTAAAAGTGTCATTATTGTATTGATTAAAAATACACTAAAAGATGAAAAAAACATTAAATATAATAATAAAATAAAAAATGTATTACTCTCTATACAAGAGCAACATTACAAATTATACTCAAGCACATTGAATGATAAAATATCTGATATTACACGACATTTACCAAAGCCAGAAAATAGTTACATAAAGATCCTAAGATTCATTCCTAATTCGTGGGATTTTTTAGAAGAAGATTTGAAGTTAAAATTTAAAAACTACATAAAAGACATTCCATCAGAAAATATAAGCGAGCTAGACGAGTTTATTAATTTTAAATTTTTAAAAGATGAAAGCATATATAGGATAAATAGGATAACAAGAAAAGAGTCTATAGTTCATGGTTTCTTTTTTCCAAATGAAATAATTTTGAACAAACTTATTGACATATACATAAAATCTAGAGACTTTGCAGAAGCAAATGAGTTTTATCCTGTCGTTGAAGATCATATAGGACTATATAGCATTGAACAATTGAGAACTTTACTTAAAGGATCTTTATCTAACAGTCAAGTATACAACAGCAATAAATTTCCAATTTTACTTAGATCACTATATAACTCAGATTTTGAAAATTATAAAGATACAATTAAGGCATGTTTAGGTGAAGAAGGAAGGCATGACATCCTGCCTATAGCCTTTGAAAAAGGTTAATAAAACATTGTTCATTTGCAATATAATAGAGTAACAAAATGAGATTGTGAGAATTTCATAAAAAGGGCTGTAAGGCCCTTTTCTCTATCATCGCAAGCACAATATCTATAAAGGGTGACTGTCATATCCAACACGGTAGGCCAACAACCCCACTGCGTTAATCCCGGCGTAGTTGCTCTGGTTTTCACGGTGCCAGATGCAACAGAAGCTGATTTCGTCATACCGCGATCGATACCCGCGGTTTGCATGGCTCAGCCCAACAAGTCATAACGAACACGGCTTCCTTCGGTCCAAGGCAACGTGTTACTACCAGTCCATTGATACCGTAGTTAGGTGTTGTTCTAGTACGTTTTAACGAGATCTTACAAGAAGACTTTTGCATGTCGACACCAGTATACCCTGCAGTCAACAGCCCTTCATTTACCAGCGTCTGATAGGTAATTTCACAACCATTAGCCGAACAGGTTCTTGGTCCCGGATCACTGCTCTGGCTGCTGCTGGAAGTTAGAGTTGAAAGCTTCTCAAAGCGAATACTGATATAGCGGTTAGTCGCCTCACCTATCTGCTTTATTTGTGACCCTACGGTATTCGCCGTAATAGTTTCCTGATCGTTCTTCATGTCCTGAAACTTTATGAAAGCCATTGCAGTACCAATACCTAAAACCAATATTATCTCCAATAAGGAAAAACCCTTTTTATTTGTTACTTTCATTTTCATCGTCCTTTTTATTTTCACGTAATTATTAATTAGCAAAAATAAAAAAGTGGTCAATAACAAAAAGACTTATTATTGAATCTAATAAATGGTTCTGTTTATATAATAAAAATTCCAAATCGTTATTAATAGATAAATAACAAATTGACTACCGCGCCTTCTGGGGCTTGCTCAACAGCTCACCGGTCTAAAAGCAAGTTTTAGGCCGGTTCACCGTTTGGACGTGAAAAACATGATTAGGACTTGGATTTATTTAAAACACTTTCAATATAGGCTTGGCCTTGTGCTCTGTAGGCATCAACATCACTTTCATGAAGATTCGGGATATCAAGCAGAATCCCAAAGACCAATTCCTTATCTACATAACCAATATCACATCCTAAGACTTTGGCAACCTCCGCACCGAAAATAATTTTCTGGCGTGTATTTTCTTTCTTCGTTTGTTGTTTCTTTTTAGCTTCCAAAAAGTATAAGCGTTCCTGAGCCGAAGCAATTTGTTGTTTGATATCTTTTGTTGTCATCATTTATCTCCCCAATGTTTTTTCTTGTTGGCATAAGGGATGTCAGCATAATCATAACCATTACCAATTTTTTTCTTGATTGATTTAATCTTAAATTTAAATTGTTGCTTTATTTGGCGCTGCTTTGCTTGTTCCCGTATATTTATTACTATCTTTTCCGCTTCTAAATAGGCTTGTTCTGTATCGGTATAGATACCATCATCAAGAAGTCGCTTGGCTTCCCAATCAATAGCTTCATCGTTATTTTTATACATTAAACCTCCTTGTGTTTGTTATAGGTTATCCTTTAACACATTTTGGATAATTTTCAATACAACAGAGTAATTTATTCCATAAAAAATAAAATCATCTGTTCTTAATTCCCACACATAGAAAAAGTAAAATCAGAAAATATCAATTATACAAAACCATTAATAAATACTATCATTGACATTTATCAAACATGAACATTGATAGAGACGTTTATAATGTTATAGACTATTCATTTACAACTTTTTTCAACCATAGAGTAAGAGCATGAAAATCTTAAATGCTAGAATCTTATATATTAAATCCCTCGATTTATTGGTTTGCTTTATGAAATTAAAAAAACCATCTGGGCGCCGTAATTTACATAATGGAATAAAAACTTTCATATCCCTATCTATATCTCACTTTATAACATTTCCAGTTTTATCATTTCTTTTATTATTAAATTACATGAGAGATAAGAGTTCATTTGACTTCGACATGGTTGGTGAACTATATAGTGCAAACAGTATTTTTGTAATGACTGAGATAAGTACATTAATCTTTATTTCAATGTCTTTTTTTGGTGTGATATTTATAATTAAATTACCAAAGAAAATTAAGAAAGAGCAAAAAATTGGGTTTGAGTCAACATTTATAATATCAGTAGTGAATTTATTCATGTTGTTTTTGTTTATAGTTTCAAGTTTTAATGCACTAAAAAGCATGGGATTTGAACAAATAAAACAATCCTTACAAGTGGTAGCCATGATGATTGGAATAGTTATTTACTTAACTAGCCTACTAAGAACAACACTAAAAACAAAGTTAATATATCAGCTCGCTATAGTCATGACAGTTGGTTTGTTCTGTATTTTCCCGAATCAATTTCTATCCAGATTATATGGTAAAGGACTTGCTGAGTTTAATGTCGGAGGTGAAATTCTCGCATCGGTAATGCATGAAAAAAATTATTATAGTGAAGATGTTTTTATAGTATTACAAACTCCCAAAATGCTCCATTACAAAAAAATCAAAAAAAATGACCAACAATCCTCACCAAAAGAAACATATGGGGTAATACCGCTTAGTCGGATATATAAAATAGAATACATTAATAAATAGAAGAATCACCTGATAATATAAACCCAACATTCTGCTTTTCAATATATATAAAAGGTGTTATTCTAGAAAACAATAACACCTCAAAACTCATTAAATCCAAATTCATCAACACAAAACAGTCGTAATCACTAACTAGTTTACCTAATGCTCTCCGCGTTACTTACTTTTATTAGTTAGTGCTTTTCGTTTCATCTATTAAAATTTAATCCTGATTTCCATAGTTAACCTGTTAATTGTACAACAAGGAAAACTACAGATAAAAACTACTATTTTCTTGTTTTAGTGCTTTCCCGCCTTACGGCGGGATAAATTAACACTTCCCTTGTCCTTCGGACACCACCTAAAACCCATCCGGGTAATATCGAGGAATACTTCGCCCTTTCATCTAGATTGCGCCGCTAAATTCGGCGTTTTGTTTTACAGGCATTCATATATTTCGTATTAATTAAGTAGCTGGTTTTACATTGTTAAAAAAACAATGCCCACTTATACACTCACTTCGTGAGCGTGTGGGGTCTACCGACGGTTGCCTGCCGCAGGCTAAAAGCAAAACCAAGGTCAATACATAGAGTTTTTCTTGCGAAAAACTAACAGCCGCAGAGGTGCATTTATTATATGGCGATTTTTCATCTGGAGTTTAAAATTGTGAAACGTTCTGAGGGTATGTCTTCCTGTAGGAAGGCTGCCTACCATGTGCGTTGCAGAATAACAGATGATCGCACAGGTAATACTTATGACTTCAGCCACAGAACAGATTTATTTCATCATCAGATATTAGCACCTGTTTCCGCCCCTGCTCATATTATTGATAGTTCCACTGCCTTATGGAATGAGGTAGAAAAGGTTGAGCGTCAGAAAGACGGTCAAACAGCCCGTTATTTTGATGTCGCTATTCCATGTGAGCTGAACAATGAAGATAAAATAAAACTGGTCGTTGAATACTGCCAGAAAAATTTCGTTGATAAGGGCATGATTGCTGATATCGCTTTTCATGATCTTGACGGTAAAAACCCCCATGCTCATGTGATGTTGACATTAAAACCGATCACTCCTGATGGCTTCGGTAAAAAAGAAAGAAGCTGGAATGACAAGAAAAACGTGATCCTATGGCGTCAAGCGTGGTCCACCCTCACCAATCGTTATCTTGAAGCCGCAGGCGCTGAAGAACGTATCGACCACCGCTCTATTGATACTCAATACAATGAAGCACTCGAAAATGCCACTATCACCTTAGACATGGAAGAAAAAGCGCTATGGCTTGCCAAGGCTACGTTAACCAGCCGCCCAGCTATGCAACGTGTTCATCGTGCCAAGTGGAACAGTAAGAGCGCTCAGAAAAAACGTGCTGCTGAACAGGCTGTTCGTAATGAGATCAAACAGGAAGCTCAGGCTACCTACCACACCTTTAAAGATCTGGACCAGCAGATCGTTGTTGACCTTAGAAGCTTCACCGTATCAGAAATGCCTGAGCCTGTTGAAATCGTATTGCCTGAAATACAACCTCGAACAGAGTTCTCTGAAACAGGTTCGCAGTCAGCATCATCAGAAAGCCAAAAACCCGTTCTGGTTGCCCCTGCGCCACATACACGCACTAAATTGAAAACCCCATCCTCTTCAACTGCCAGAGCAATTAAACGTACTCCTGTTAAAAGTAAGAGGAAACAGGTTAAACCTCGTCAGGATGGTATATTTAAACGTTTCGCGCTGTTGGTAATAGGATATATAAAAGAGAAATTCGTCTGGGCCAAGAAGAAGCCCGTCGCTCCTGATGTTGAGCACGATAAGCGTGTTGCTGAAAATTACGTGTTTGATGAGGTGCTGGGGATCTATGTTCCACGCGCTGAACATGAAAGACGCATAAGGTTCAACAGTGATTATTACAAGCCTACCAAGGATGAGATTAGACGTTTCCCAAGTCGTCCTAAAGAGGAACAACACGAAGCAGACAGCAATCTTGACTATCCCTCTGCTCCACCGTCAGTATCAGGAAGAAGCAGGAATCATCCATCGCTCAGACCATTGCCATATGATAAAAATAGATAATTTTATTTCCCTATTAAACATCACAACCACAGCATTTTATCTTGTATTAAACAAGATTTACTAAAATTCTCGGCAAATACTCCATCAAAAAAAACAGCTCAATATTTAAAATATAATGAGCATTTTACTCTTAGAAACAATATGTTATGATATAGATTCATATTGATTTTAAGTGAGAAAATAAAATATGGGCCTTCATGTAAATGCAGTATCCGATCTCCCTTTATCAGAATCTCGAGATTATTATCTTTATGTTCTTGATTATTATAACTGGGATGAACCAGTATCAAATACGTTAAAAAATAACATTGCGAAAATTGCATCACTATGTGCAAAAAACAACTCTGTAATGATACGCGGTCTACCGGATAGCCATTTTTACTCAGAAGTACTTTCTTGGATGTCTATAAATGGGCAAGATCCAGATGACATTCTCCCCGCATTAATGATAACAACTATTCATCCTAAATATTTCATCGAAGCAAATAACAGAACAGTATCATCTGAAATAAATGAACCCCTTATTTTCTTAAAAATAAGAGATATCTGCAAGCAACCCAATGATGTAATTTCTCTTATCGAAAAGATATTTAATGACATAAAAGATAAAAAGGAAATCAAGGATTTCTCCATTACAAAGGAATTAACGAACTCAAAAGGACCAAAATTTGTTGATAGCCTAATTCTTGAACCAAACATTTCAGGGGTAGGAGTAAATATTAAAAAACTTATGGCATGGGTAAAATCATGTATGTCGAAATCAGA
>ERZ773170.203-NODE-203-length-67634-cov-13.425487_pt1 | contig 67634 bp, 70 predicted proteins | sample MGYA00581002_ERZ773170 | MGnify/ENA primary metagenome ERZ773170 (study PRJEB29015, sample SAMEA2737811) | human gut metagenome | biome: human gut; feature: human-associated habitat; material: faeces | place: China | collected 2012 ... | reverse complement strand
GTCTGACGCGAAATTTCGTTGATGACGTTGATGATCTTGGTAATGTCCTGAATATTAGTATTCATGTTCTGGACGCTTTGAGACAAGGCTTTCATATCATCGAGTTCAGCCACCCAGTTGCTGTTGACCTTGTCCATCGTGTTCATGTTGGCCTGATTGATTTTGGACGATTCGTCGGATTCAGCGTTCATTTGCTGAACGCTTTCGTTCAATTCGTCGATAACCTTGGAAAGCTCTTCAAGCTTAGTTACGCTTTCTTGAGTTTCCTGAGCCTGTGAACTCGTAACTTCGGCAATGCCCGTAATCGTTTGGGCAACTTCTTCCGTTGCCTTGCCCGTCTGCTTGGAGAGTTCAAGCAATGAAGCGGATTTTTCCGCAACGTTTGCCGACTGTTTCTTGACGTTTCCAATCAATTCACCGACGGCATCGATCATTTTATTGTAACCGAACGCGATTCTGTTGAATTCGCTGCCCTTCTGGTCCGGAGAAACAAGTCTTGCGGCAATCCTGTCCTTGAACGAATTTCCACCTTTGTCAACCTTGATTTCATCCAGGTTGCCGCTCTCCGCCTTCTTGAAGTACCAGAGCAGCGTTTCGGAAATCGCCTTGAATGCACCTGAAATGAACAGGGCGACAATGATGACGACAATGGCAACGACAACGGCAATTATTCCCGCCGTAATCATCATCGTATGACGTTCATTGTTCAGGTCACTTGCCATCACATATGCATAAGCCCAGTACTCGCTGCCAGCTTCGCCCTTGTTGAAGTAAATATCGGCAACCTTCGACTCACCGTCGATGTGCACGAAGCCCTTGCGCTTGTTCGAAGCCTTGATTGCCTTGTACATCTTGTCGTTGCTGAGATTGTTTCCGCGACTGTAATGACTGTCATCAATCGCACCCTTTGAAGCAAGCGCAATGCCGTCATCGGAAACGAGCGTCACGCGACCGGTGTGCCCGATTCTGAGATTGTCCAGCGGACGTTCAAGCGCATTGAATGACACATCAGACGTCACCACGCGCGTCTTGCCGTCCTGGGCCTTGTAAGCATACGCAGCCGTGATGACGTACACTCCGCTTTCGGCATCCTTGTACGGCAGCGTCCAAATGACATTGCCCATGTCCGCCACAGCCTTCCTGTACCAGTCGCGGCTCGTCGGCCTGAATCCCGCCGGAAGCTTTTCAGAGCTTGCACAGTTGTCGTCCTGGTCGGCAACGGTCGTCGTCAACAGAGCATCATTGGCGTTGCACGTCTTCTTCACTTCGCGTACAAGCTGCTGTCTGTCAAATTTCTTCGCTGTAAATTCAGGGTAGGTAGCCATTTTCTTCAGCATGGCTTCAGATGTCTTCTGCAGATGTTCCCGCTCTTCCTGAATGAGGTCAACGGCGCTTTCCTTCGAGAGATCGTTGCGTTCAATCAGAACGCCGGTTGTCGTGCTGATTGAACTGATCAGCATGACGACGATAGGCACGATACCTACGGCAACAAGGATACTGGCTATCCACTTGCCGAGTGACCGGTATTTTGCATATGATGTATTGTTGTTCATAAATTATACGTCCTTTCAATATTATTTCGATTATATTAATCATCATGAACTTTATCGGACAAATAATTATGCAATTAAACACAACTATTATGAAAAAATATCGAATTTAAAATGAATTTCACTTTTTCTATTCATAAATATCAGTCTTTTTCTGCTATGTATCAAAAAAGCAACGGACACAAATTGCATCCGTTGCCCCCAGCAGCTGCTTGCTTCTGCCTAATTTCCTTTTTTGTTCCAACTCGCCGAATACCTGATCCACAAAGTTTGCTTAAACTTCTTAAAGTGCGTATCCAGCTTCAACTCAAATGCTTTCATCAAAATCCCTCCAGTCGTCAAAAAACAGCAACAAAAGATTTTGACTCGTCAAAAGCAGCGTTGACATGGCTCCCCCAAAAGCCAGGCAATCAATGCTTTACATCTGAATCATTGTAGGCCTACAAATATAATAACGAATGGGGACATGGAATTTGAACGGGTGAGGTTGATATTTTTGATGCTTAATTCCTGTTTCTATCCACGCCTAAATTGTCCTAACATCTTTCCCATCATAAAACTTCTCATACACATTGCTTATTTCTTCTAAAACGTCATTTCCGGTGTAACTAAGCGTTCTTCCATGGTTTATTGCCCGCAAAAAATTAACGAGTTCATACTTGAATCCTTCTCCTTCAAGCTCATAGAAGAAACGCTTATTTCTGTTTTGATTTTCATATCTTATTTCAAAGTAGTCGGTTTTCCACCATGGAGCAGGAACATAGACATACCCTTTGGTTCCTGAAATAATCATTTCACCTTCAGATTTGACTCCTTTGCCTATTTTGGCAGTTGCAACGGCATTTTTATAAACAAAGTCCATTTTCGTAAAAAGATCAAAATAACCGTCAATTTTTTTAGAAACGATCATACTGTCAACGTAGTCCGTTCCTAAAATTTGAAAAATCGGCATTAATACAGCCGCTCCCCATTCATCCATCGCACTCCAAATATTGTTTTCGGAGTAATTTAACAATTTTGAAGATTCGCTAAGACTAGTACAAGTAGTCTCAACAGACAAAACGTTGCCGATTTCACCGCTTTTTACCATCAGTAACAAACGATAATATGCAGTTGAATAGGCCGTCTTAATCCCCGACATCAGCACACGATCATTTTTCTTGGCTATTTCCAATAATTCGTGCTGTTGTCTTCTTCCGATTGTCATCGGCAAATCACACAATACGTGTTTTCCCTGTTCTAACGAATATTTGATTTGTTCATACCTGTTATTCACATCAGATTCGATAAAAACAGCATCAACTTTTTCAATCAACTCTTCGAAAGAATAATTATCCAACTTATTCAAGCGCTTGTCGCACCCTGAGCCGCTAGTACCGACAATATCAATTCCGTTTATAGAGACTGCTTCATTTGCAACCTTCCACAAACGTTTAGCTTTGCCGACAAGGCCTAACTTAAGGTGATTATTTTTTGATCGTATCTTTGTGCTGGATATTCCTTTGGTCCTTTCCAAGTAGACGACTTTGCAAAATTCAGACAAATAATCGAATTTTCCTTGCCAGTCAGAACCGATTGCAAAAATATCAACGCCGAAACGATTGATGTCATCAATCTTTTGACCCTCATATTCTTCAATAATGATCTGATCCGCCAAGCCCGTTTCTTTTACCCCTTCTACCCGTTCCATCATTGATTGCTGAACGTTGATTTTGCCTCTGCGAGAATCAAAGTCATCACTTGTAACGCCGACAATCAAATAATCTCCAAGGGCTTTGGCCCTTTTCAAAATGTTTAAATGACCTTGATGAAGCATGTCAAACGTTCCATACGTTATTACTTTTTTCAAAAAAACATCCCCTCGTCAATTATCAATCAAATATATTTCCAAAAGATATTTCATCAGCATCGTTATGTGGATATCGTTCTTCTTTAGGCGGCATTTTCATATAGTCTTTGACATATGAAATCGTTAACTGTTCTTTAAAATATTTTGTAGCCAAAAATTTATGTCCCTCAAATTCCAGTTCACATAAATCATCATCCCATGGGATAAAACCGCCGTTTCTTACAGCTCCTAAAAGCGTTCCGTACATGATTGAATATTTGATATTATTTTTTCGGCAAATTCGATCGACCTCAATCAACATCTCCAATTCAGCCTTCTGTAATTTTTCCAATAAGTCTTTGGTGATTTCAAAACTTTTTGCCATCATTTTTCATCCTCTTGGCACAGTTTTTCCAGCATGTAGTTGTTTATTTTGAATCCGCTATTCTCTAAATCAAGATGTTTTCCATATTTCAATTCATCATTGACAGCGATAATGTCAACAATATTCTCAGGGGAACAATCAGGTTCACTAACAACGTTGCTTTCTTTTAACTCATTTAAAAGATTTTCTGCACTACGCTTAGAAACAAACTTTGTTAATTTAGGAGCATCTTCCAAAATAATCTTTCCGGTATACTTATAAAGTTCAGTCATGCTTGAAGTTTTGTAACCATAGTACATGTCAGACCAAAACATCGCATAGTGCATGCTTGGATTAGCATCAAGCACTCCATAGTCGCCACTTATGAATTCGTTCATTATCTCATCGTACTCATCAGTCAGATTGGGCAACATGGATGTCAAAGTCTGCTTCATCAAAGGATGCGGTCTCCAAATAACAAAAGCTTTCTCGCTGTTCTCTTTAAAAAAGGCCAATGTCTCTTTAACTTTATCAAAGGTTCTGGATTCAAAAATCTCATCTAATGTCGTATTGTATACAACGTTCACTCGTGATTTGATTACTTTTCCTTTCCAATCATCCGGCATCAGCACATTGTCCTTGCTTAATGAAAGAACTTTGTCTACTTCAGGACTTCCCAGATTAATCAGTTTCTTTTCCATAGATTCTCTGACCACGATAGTTTCCAACCCTAAAATGTTTGCATATTCAGGTGATGCTTCTATACACCTCTTGACTGCATCATCTGAACTCTGTACGGTATAGTCTGCATAGTACATTGCTGATTTAAACAATGTCGAAGATACTCCGTCAACCCACTTGTAATAAGGAACATAGACCAATTTCCCACAATATTTCTTTAAATTCCAGGAATAATATCTGCTGTCGCCTCTCGTTACCAAATTGGTATTATCATATGGATTGTGAATATAAATTATATCCAGAAGATCATTTTCCAAATCATATTCTTCATCGTTGACTACATTGACATATTCAGGGAAACGATTTCTTTCATTTACTTTCTTTATTGGCTTTTGGTCATTGTCCAATTCATAAATACGTGATCGGTACAACCAATGCCTCACAACGCTCATCTTTATCCGCAGCCATCCAGATGCTTTCCAAAGAATCCCACATTGAAGCTTTATAAGGCATAAAAACAACTTTATAAATAACACTCTCAGAAATCAATTCTTTCAATCTCTTCGAAATTTCCGAAGCATCTCCAATGCTAATCTGACTCACCGACTCTTTAAACTTGTCCAATAATTCAAGATATTCTTTGTTTTTAATACTATCTGAATTTTTTTCAAAGCAGTCATGTTGTCGCTGCACAGCTTGTTTATTTTAGCTGAAATATAACTGTTTCCTTTGAAATTTCGAAACATCTCCAAACTGGATAAAATATCGTCCACGCATTTTAGCAATTTTTCCGATGTTTTCTTTCTCATATATAAAAGCCTCCCCTGATCTGCAATTAAATCAAATTGCGTCTTTGCATGTCTTTAAATGCATCAATAAGTTTGTCGTTATCTTTAAACGTTAAGCATCCAATATGTCCAACACGAAAGACTTTTTCTGAAAGTTCACCGCCATTTGGGCAAACCCAAATTCCGTATTCGTTCTTGAGACGTTTGAAAATATCGTAAGATGAAACATTTAGAGGATGGAGCGGAGTAACCGCATTTGAAAGCGATTTTGAAGTAATTTCAAAAGGCAAACATTCGATTTTATTTCTAAAATCTTTTGCAACTGCCGCCGTATGCATAATTTCTTGATCCACGCCGCCTTTTTCTTCGATTTGCTTTAATCTGGCATTGATTTGCAATAAAATTCCAACTGCGGGAGTAAACGGTGTTTGACCTCTTTCACCATTTTTAAGAGCTGATTTTAAATCAAAATACATGCTTTCAACTTTTTTTGAGTAAACACGTTCTACAGCCTGGGGACTTAAAACGATCATTGATACTCCAGGAGGGCATGCGAGGGCTTTTTGTGATCCAGTTATCATGACTTGAACATTTAGTTTATCCATGTTAAATTCGTCGCATAGAAACGAGCTGATTGAATCAACGACTAAAAACAAGTTGTTTCGTTTGCAAAAATCACTGATAACATCAATGTCGTACAATACTCCCTTTGATGTTTCATCCAAATTGACCAAAAATCCGGTAAAACCTTTGTTATCAAAATTTGAAAGCTGTTCTTCCGTTACGCTGCATCCTTCTTTCGGAATGACACTTTCATACGGAATATGATGAATCTCGCACAATTGAACGAAACGATGACCAAAACTTCCCCCATCAACGATCAACACTTTATCATGCTCATCAAAAATATTCATCACTGCCGCTTCCATTGCAGCGGTTCCTGAACCGGTAATGAAAACCGTCCGTGAATCGGTTGGCGCTTTAGCAAATTTACTCATTAGTTTTTCGTTCTCAAACATAATTTTTGAAAATTCTGACGTTCTAAAATACGGAATTTGCTGTCCGCCTATTTCCAAAATTTCTTTGCTACTCATTACCGGGCCGACCGTAAAATTAAGCATAATAGCATTCCACCTTAAATATCATGATTTTTATCAAATTCTTCTTTTTTTTCATAATAATTTTTTCTTAAGGTTTCCCATTTTTTCTTATCTTCTTCGGTTATTTTTCTTAAAATTACTGCAGGGTTACCTGCGACAATAACTTCTGATGGGACATTCTTAGTAACTACCGCCCCAGCTCCTATAACAGAACCGTTTCCTATGGTAATTCCCGGAAGAATAACTACATTTCCGCCTATCCAAACATCATTACCAACTTTAATCGGCAAACTAAATTCAAAATAATCATTGTCGCATGATCTAACATCACCATAAATGGGATGTCCCGCACAATAAAAGCAACATCTTGGTCCTACAATTACATTATCCCCAAATTCAATATTGTTTGTATCCATAAAAATACAATCTTTATTAGCATAAAAATTCTCTCCAACCTTAATGTTGTCTCCGTATGATACATATAGAGGAGGGGTAATGTATAGTTCTTTTCCGTGTTTACCAAGCAATTCCTTTTCTAAGCTAACTATCTCTTCCCTTTTTTCAATTGATAAACCGTTAATAAGCTCAGCTTTCTTCTTTCCTTTTAATGAACTATTCTCACGTTTTATACCTTTCTGAAGATATAACTCTCCTTGTTTCATTTGATTATAATCAAAATCTCTCAAATTAATTCCCACCTTCAAATAAATTCCCGAAATCCAACTCATAAATATGGTTAAAAACATTTAACCATCATTCACTTATCTATCGCATTTATAGTTTGAATGACTCTATTGTTTTTTTATATTTGCTTCAGAATAATAAACATGATTATTTAAAATTAGCTTAGACATGAGACCATTAATCCAAACGTTCAAGTTTCCTATGAGAACAAAACAGCGATCTTTATTTTGTCGTATGAAATCAGCAATTCATTCATTTAAAGGAATCGATGATACCATACCGCTTACTTCTGAAACATCGATTTCTTTAAAGATTCAAAAAGCTGATTTTGAAAGAAATTTCACCCATCATCGTTGTCTCTGTCTAATTTCGCATTTCTTCTTGCTTTCCTACTTTAGAATATATGGTTGGCAGAATTTCTTTTTTCAAAATAGTTGAATCCAAATCAAATAAAAATATGTAGTCTGACATATCTGTCCCTCAATGCATACAGTAAATATGTTATACCGTTTATACTTTCTTATATTTTTATAGATTATAAAAGTACATCTGATGTTCTAAAAAACGTTATTTTGTTTTTGCAAAATATCAATCATATAATCATTAATTTTTTCTCCACTATTTGGTAAATTTAACTTCTTGCCAATTTTTAGTTCAATATTATCGCTAATAACATTAACAACATCTGGAAGAGAACACTCCGGTTCTGTAACCACATTGGTATTTTTTAATTTCTTCAATAAATCTTCTTTAGAAATGCTGCTGGTTACCTTAGCCATTTCTGGAAAATCCTGCAAAACAATTTTTCCAGTATATTTATAAATTTCATTCAAGCTTGAATTATTAAATCCATAGCACATATCGGACCAAAATGTTGCATAATACGTATCAACGTTTGTATCAATGATACCATAATCTCCATTACAAAATTCTTCCATCAGTTCATCGTATTCCTTTAACAAATTAGGTAACATTGAAATCAAAGTCTGTCTCATTAACGGATGAGGTCTCCAAATAGCAAAAGCATTGGAACTGTTATCTTTAAAAAAGTTCAATGTTTCTCTAATTTTATCAAGATTTCTTGCATTAAAAACTTCTTCCAATGTTGTATTGTATAAAACATTGACTCGAGACTTTAAGACTTTACCTTCCCAATTCTTAGGTAGCACAGTGTTTTCTTTATTCAAAGATAAAACTTTATCTACTTTAGGGCTCCCTAAATTAACAAATTTATGCTTTAAAATTTTTCTAGCCTCTACAGTTTCTATCCCAAAACATCTAGCATAATCGTTTACCATTTCACTATACTTTTTCACAGCATCATCAGAACTTTGTATAGCATAATCAGAATTATACATTCCTATCCTAAAACTAGGCAACGAGACACCATCGACCCATTTACCATATGGAATATAAACTAATTTTTCACAACATTTCTTTAAATTCCAAGAATAATACCTGCTATCTACCCTAGTAACCAAATTGGTATTATCGTATGGATTGTGAATATAGATTATATCCGGAAGGTCATTTTCCAAATCATATTCTTCATCGTTGACTGAATTGACATATTTCGGAAAAAGATTCCTTTCGTTTACCTTTTTTATCGGATTTTGATTGTTGTCCAATTCATAATACGTAATTGGTACAACCAATGCCTCACAACGCTCATCTTTATCCGCAGCCATCCAGACGCTTTCCAAAGAATCCCACATCGAAGCTTTATAAGGCATAAACACAACTTTATAAACGATATTTTTAGAAATAAATATCTTGATTTCTGAAATCAATCGGTTCGTTTCAATTGCATCCACAGATTTAATTGCTTCTTTCAAAGCTTCAACCTGCTCTTTTCCGATATCATCCATTTCTGAATCCAGTTTCAATAGACTTTCTTTAAAAATTTTTTCAACTTTGGAAACAACGTATTTGTTATCTTTAAAGTTATCAATCATCTCAATTCCAGAAGAGATATCGTCGAGGCATTTTGACATTTCTATTGCCGTTTTTTTTCTCATATAATAACCACCAATTCATTTTTTATAAAACTAATATTCGTTTAGATTGATAAAATTTTTGAAATTTTTACAGTTCAACGCTTTACCGATACAAAATTTGCCAATCCCCAATAACTTTTCTTGGCTCATAATCGCTGAGCGGCATTTCTTCAGCAGTATGAATCGCCATTGCACCGCCATCTTTTAAACGCTCAAGCAGCTTGAGCAACAACATTAAATCAAGCAATTTATCGTTGGTCTTTTCCATCACGATATAATCAAACCGAGCATTCGGGAAACACTTGTCAAAGTCTTTATCCCAATCAGAGATGAATCGACTCTTTTTGGCAATTGCCTCAAGATCGCGTTCATAAGCTTCTACTTCGTTTAGGCTATAGATATTTGTCCGAAGATTTTTGGATTCTTCTCTGACACGATCCTGAATCGCTAACAGATTGACTCCGAACCCGCTATCAATACCTAAAATATCGACTCTTTTTTCCTTATTTTTAAAATCAAGTCCGGACAGCAAATCTTGATCAGCATCTTGTTCAAGCATCGGGTTGATCCCCATGATTCGCTGAAATTGCTTGATTCCTTCCAAAACGATGTCTTCGTCCTTTTCTTTATAAACTTTGTATGCCAAAGCATCCCCAGCCTCATACAAAAGTTTTCCGTTTCTTCGACCAATCAAAGACATTGCCTTGCTTGAAAATTCCGTATATCGTTTTGCCATAAACGGGAAATATGCTCCAAGCATCGTCGGAATCAAGATTTCGTTTGACCTTGCCAAAACAACGTCCGTGTTCAATTCTGATTTTTGATGCCACAGATACTCATTGCTTTCAGCATCATCAAGTTTGTCTTTTTCGACGTATGCAGGGCAGACGGCACCGATTTTTTTATCCGACGTCAAGCATTTCATCATGTTGGAAACTGCTGTTTTCGACAAAATATTTTCTGTCGTCAAAAAAAGGGCGTATCTGCCTTCAACCAGCTGATATATTACGCTCGGGGCATTTGTTTGATGCTTATAGTTAATGACCTTGACATTCTTATCCGCAAGTCCATCGAAATGCTTTGCAACCTTTTCCCCTGCACCGTCATTGAACAAAACGTATTCGCATCTCAATCCTTCAGGAACTGCGTCATTTAAGGATTTTAGGCATTTTTCAACTTGTTCGACATCGGTATTTGCCATCACTGCAACGGACAAATCATAACGATAGCGACCTTTGTCCGTTTCTGGCGCAGGATAAAACTCTTTCATCTGATTGTTGTAATATTCAAACATTGCGTCAGGATCAGGGAAGCATCCGCCCCAAAACAACAAATCAACGTATGCTTCACCGATTTCAGGAATCAGTTCATTTTTGATTATTCCGAGTTTTCTCTTTTTTTCGCTGATTTCACCGAGTTTTTCCAAAGTGTCCAAAGCGTTGTCAACTAACAGATTACACTTTAGTGCTGGTTCTTCGACAACCAAACCGGTGACGTTCCCCTTGATTCCGATCAACAGTGCTTGCATCGTTTTAACGAAATCATCCAACCTTTCGTTATCATTTAAAACCATCGAATAAAGCTCGTAAGCTGCTTCATTCAATGTCTCGATGCTTTCTAACAGTTTTTTCCCAATCTCTTTGTCTTTGATCATTTGATTTCCTCCGTACCGTCAATTTGCGTTAACTATATTGTCTGATAAAATTGTTAATTTTCTAATTCCTGTTTATGTAAAACTCTTAACCATTTTATGTAAATTAAATCATTAAGAATTCAAACATAATCTAAACAAAAGACGGAAGAAAAAATCTTCCGCCCTTCTCTTATTTAGTAATCTGCTTCCAAGCATCGAGCAGCTCGTTCAACATCGTCAACGCAATTTCAAGATGATTTTTGTCTTTATGAATATTTGCCTGAATCAATTCCTGTTCAACAACATCATATGTTGAAATCAGCTGTTGCGGAATGTCACCTTCAATTTCTTTATTAACGCTGAACTTTAATTCATCCACAATGTCTTGCGCATGAACGATTTCGTTATTTGCTGCTTCGATTTTTTTATCCTCGATCGCCATCTCAGCTTTCTTGATGCTTTTGATCGCACCCTCAATCAGCATTTCGATCAGCTTATTAGGAGAAGCGCTCATCACCTGATTTCTCAGATAATCATTTTTATGACTAGCGTAAGGATTTGCCATCTCTTCCTCCTTGTTTAATAGTAAAGTTCAATTCTTGAAGAAAGCTCTTTATCGTCAACGTAACCTTTTGCCAACTTTTCTGCTTGGGTTAATCTTCCGATTTCACGCGATACGTCAACTTTTTGATCTTCAGTCCAAATCATTAATTCCTGATATTTTGCATTAATTTTGTCAACTAATTGAGCTTCGTCGGAACTTAATGCAGAAAAATCAAGCGCCTCTCTTCCTTCAATAAGTTTTGCATTCTTTTGAATAACATCTTCAATTGAAGAAAGCTTTTTGTCGCATTCTTCAAGATTGTCAAGGACTGCTTGAAGAAAAGCCATCGTTTCTTTTTTATCAGCCATAAATCAACACCCTCTGACTGACTAACTATTGCTTGATGAGTTTTTAGACTGGAAGTAAGAAAATTGCGACTGCAAGTTTCCGATTGCCGCATCCAGATTGGTAAACATCGTGACGTAACGTGCACGCTTTGTTGCAATCTGTTCCGTAATCCGTTCGATTTGCTTGTTGTAATCTTTGATTTCGCTTTGATACGAAGATTTGCGCAAAGAGATGACGCCTTCGCTGCCTTTCTTGGTTGAAGTATACCGATCAATTACTGCTTTGAAATCAGCCGTATAACCCGTCCCGGTTTTTTCAGTCGAATACTTGCTTGAAGTATCAACAAAGAAGAAATCTTTGACGGCATTAGGATTCTTGGCAAGCTGTGCCTTGAATTTCGTTTCATCAAGCGAAAGCGTGCCGTTACGATCAACGCTCAATCCAAGCGTTGATGCACTGACGCCATTTACTGACTTGCCGCCTAAAACCGTGCTTTGCAGCTTCGATTGAAGCGAAATCAAAGTTGAATCCCCAGCCAAAGCACCTGTCGTATTATCAGATTTGGAAGGATCGCCAACGTCCATCTTCTCGCTAAGAAAACTCATAACGCTGTTATACTGGCTGACGAAATCCTTGACGGCAGATAATTCCTTATCCGTATCATTCGTCAATCCAAGCGTGATCGTTTTAGAAGCATCAGCTTTTTTGAAATTAAGCGTAACACCGTCAACAACGTCCGTCGGATTGTTGCTGTTTCGCTTCATTGGGATGCCATCAAGCGTAAATTCAGCGCTTTGGCCTTCTTTCGTCTGCGAATTTTTAAAGCCAAGGCTGTCTTTCAGGTTGCCGCCGATCGTCAATGTTCTTTTGCCCATTTCTTCTGATGTAATGACAAGCTGATTGTTGACGATCGTTGCTTTAAGGCCTGCGCCCTTTGTTTCTGTGGAATCTGAAGGATCTTTGGCATTATTGATGGCGTTTGCGATGTCTTTTAAAGAATCCGTTGACTTGACGTCAATCTCAACTGTCAGCGGCTTGTCACTGCCGTCAGCGGCAACGTTCGTAATTATCAGCTTGCCGCTATAACCTAACGCATCTTTAGTTGAAATTTTAGTCGTCCCATCTGCCTTCGAAACAACGTCGCCCGTAATCTTGCTTGACGTTGCAAGTTTCTTAACAATGAGATCGTATGAACCTTCCAATGAATCTGACGTTCCTGAAATAGTTGCAATCGTATCATCGCTTGAAGTTGTTTTTTTCGTTTGATAGGTAGCTGCATCCTGCAAAACTTCAAGTTTGCTTGTCAAATTGCCGAGACGCGTGCTGATGTCGGTCCATGCTTGAGACTTGGTATTAATCTTGTCAATCTTGTTTTGAATAACGGTCTTTCTAAGTTCGTCTGATTGAAGCAATTGATCAATCGTATCAGAAGTAATCCCGGTATATTGACCCATGTAGCTTGAAGAACTGATGGATCCTGCCGTTGTAGAAGTTGTAATGCTGCTCATGATGTTCACTATCCTTTCTTATCTACTGCAATTCCCATTTCATCCCAAATTCTGCCAATCATGTCAAGCATCTTTTTGGAAGGAATTTCTTTGACGACTTTTTTAGTTGTCTTATCTACCATTTCAACGTAAATTCGATGCGTTCTTTGATGCATCTTGAATTCCAGATTGATATTTTTGTTCGTCAATCTGTCATTCATTTTCTTAAGTTCTTCGCTGATTTGTTCCTTGAACAAGTCCATTTCCTCATCCAGATCCATATCATCAGAACTATCTGACTGAACGTTTTGGGCTTGTTGTTTCTGATTGGATGTTTCATAGCCGTTTAAATGTTCTTGATCGCGACTGACATTCGTTTTGATTGAATTTTCAGCAGGATTATAGACGTTGGTATTTATTTTTTGAACCCGATCAACCCCGGACATCGGTTGAAGCGGCTGAATTCCTTGCGTTCCATCTAAGTTCATATTCTTACCCTCTTTCAACATAACCTGAGCAGGACACGACTCCGAATCCTTTTACTACTCTTCTATATCGACAAAACATGAGGGATTTTTAATGCTTGATTTTTTAAATTTTCACAAAAACGCCAAAAAACAAGCGAGGAAAGTTTACATAATTGTGATTTAGGACTGACATAATTTTTCAAGCGTTGCCAAATCAGGATCTTCCGGGGTTATTTGTTTCAATTCCTTCAATAAGCTAGCTGCAACTTCATTTTGACCTTGAGAAATCAATGCTACGATCTGTGATTTGACCTGATTTCCAAGCTTGATCATTTCATCGTTAACCTTGGCTTGTTTTCGTTGATCAAGTTCAATTTCTTGAATAATTCGCCTGATCAATGTTTCAGCTTCATTGAAAATATCGAGGGACTGTTGAAGATATGACAAACATTCCTTCAAAATACCTGACTTCTTAAACTCTAGTGCTTTTTCAAACAAGATAGCAAATCTAATTTCCTTAGGAAGAAGCACCGATGCTGAATCACAAAGTTCCGGCAAATAAATGCCCTTGGCATACTCAATCATATTACGGCAATATTTTTCGCTTTCCTCCAAAGCTTTATTCAAAGGCATCGTGCCTTGGAAGATATATCGTTTTCTCAAAGCAGCTAATAAATAGTTTCTTTGAACGGAAGATTCCCAAATATTCTCAATTTTTGATACAAATAACGGAATTCGATCAAGATGATTTTCTTCCTTGGCAACGATTGCACTGACTGATTTTTCGACATCCTCAAACGATACTTTTTCAACGTACTTTTGCGGAGAAATTCCGTTCTTGATACAAATTCTGACAAGATCTTCGTTAGGATATGCGAATGTCGTTTTATCTCCTAACGAAAGTTTCAACTCGTCTTCCAAAACTTCTTTTCTGGCATGCTGCTTAATCCAAAGGGAGTCATTTTTAACATCAATCGATTCGATCAACTGATCGAAATTTTCCTGAGCCGTATCGGATTCGATTCCGATATCGACTCGATCAAGCTGTTGCAAAAACTCATCATCCAGATTTCCGTCAGTTGTAAAAGCATCGCACAAAAAGGCTAATGTTTCAGCATCTTCATTATCGATGACATATTTCAAACTCGAAGCTAAAACTTCGCTTCTCTTTGGAGAGAAAATATCCCAAGGAATATCCAAGATCATTTTATTGATATCAATGTATGAATCTTGACTTTCTTTCAAACACAAATTGAAATACATTCCTACAATTTTGTACATAGTTGACTTATCTACTTCACTTGAAAGGAAACACGATATTTTCTTTTTATCTCTCTTTACATAGTACTTCACTGCATCAAAATAAATGCGAATCCAGTCATACGTTTTTTTGACTCCAAGATCATTCAAATCCTTACCAAGTTCAAAGATGGCAGCCATCCCTCTAAAGAAAGGATTTTTGACATGCTCTAAAAACTCATCCACATTTTCATCAAGCTCATCCCACATTTTCAGACTGGCGTACGACTTTATTCGATAAAGAAATATTTCAATCCACTCTTGATTGCTCCAGTCGGATAATCCACATTTTCTAAGTTCAAAAACTGCTTTTTCGGATAACTCGAGAACTTCACTTGCATCACTTCCCACTCCTGCAATCTGTTGAAGCCATAAGTGACGATTATCAGGATGCTTTTCGAGTTCATTATCCATAATTTTACGATTTCGTTTACCTTTCTTATCGATCAGTTTTCCGATATAGCCAACATGATGTACAAAAGTGTCTTTAAGATCATATTCATTCCTGTAGACAATTCCTTCAAGTAATTCATGAACGGGATTTACGAACTTTGCTCCCGGAGTCAATACGCTTATTCTTGAAAAGCTACAACTACCATATTCAATTTGTGATGCCGATATATAACTATGTTCCATCATCGAAACGCGATCATAATTTTCATAAAGTTCAGGTTTCGAGAAAAAATCAATCAACGGCCCAACATCATCAAACCATTCATCATCATCGAGATATATCAGCCACTTTCCGCGTGCTTCTTTAAGTCCAGCATTTCTTGCCGCTGCAAAGTCATCACACCATTTAAAATGAACAATCTTATCAGCATATTTTCTTGCAACGTCAATTGATCCGTCAGATTTTTCGTCACCAACCGTATCAACCGCAATAAACTCACTTGGAATCTGTTCCAAAAGCGGTCTAAATGACTCAAAACATTTTTCAACCGTATCGATTCGGTTTGAAATCAGCATCGATATCGTTACCAGACATCCTGTCGTATTTACTCTGGAAAAGAACTTCTTCTTAGGTAATTCTTCAACCCATGTCTCCAAACTAATCACCTCTTCTATCTGTATCGAAAAAAAGCTGATATCCTTAAAGAAGGATATCAGCTTTTTCTAAGTTATTTCAAACTATTTTCGATTTTAACCTTGAAGCAGGTTCAAAACTGAGTTTGGCATTGCGTTTGCTTGCGCAAGCATTGATGTTGCAGCTTGAGAAAGAATGTTGCTCTTCGTGAACGTCATCATTTCTTCAGCCATGTCAACGTCACGGATACGTGAGTTGGCTTCTGACAGGTTTTCGTTCGTTGCCGTCAAATTGTTGATCGTATGTTCCAAACGGTTTTGAACGGCACCAAGATCAGCACGCTGGTCGGAAACCTTCTTAATAGCGTCATCAATCGATTTAAGCATCGTATCTGCATTAGCGCCACCAGTACCAAGAGTGAAGCTAGCAAGTGTTCCAAGCAAGGATTCACCACCCATGTTACCAATCGTCACTCCAATTACCTGACCTGAATTAGCACCGATTTGGAACGTGAATTTGTTATCAGCACTGTTTAACAATTTCTGCGTGTTGAACTCGGTATCCGTAGAAATACGTGTAAGCTCCGAGTGAAGTGCGCTCAACTCCTTATTGATAGATGCACGATCATCATCCGTCAACGTGCCGTTCTTACCTTGAACGGTCAAGTCACGCATACGTTCAAGAATGCTGTGTGATTCGTTCAAAGCACCTTCAGCTGTTTGAACCAAAGAGATGCCGTCTTGGGCATTGCGCTTTGCTTGTGTCAAACCGCCGATTTGAGCCTTCATCTTTTCTGAAATTGCCAAACCTGCAGCGTCATCACCGGCCTTGTTGATACGTGAACCGGATGAAAGTTTTGCCAACGAGTTTGATTTTGCGGTATTTGCAGCTGTCAAACGGCTGTATGTGTTCATAGCTGCGACGTTTGTGTTAATACGCATGTTAAATTCCTCCATTTCTCTTGTATCATTAACTGATTACATGATTATATATCGTCAGCATCTCAGATATTTTAAGCATTTTCTTAAATTTTTTTCGCAAAAAAACTGCCGTCCAAAACGGACGGCAGCTTTAGCGTAATCAGTTAATAACATTCATGCTCGATCAAAACGATGTTTCGCGCTTGAAACGCCGTTTGAACCAACGCATGATCAAAGAGGATTCTTTCATAAGCATCTTATATTCGAAAGATGAGGCGTTCGGATCTTCAATCTCGGATTCGCGGAGCAGATCCAAGGCGACAGGTTGGCTGTCGCCGGCAGTCAAAACAATGTCCAGACGACTGAGACGCTTTTCTTCATCGTATTCTTCGACCAAGCGATAATTGAAGTTTTCCTTATTATCTGCAATTACGGAGAAGAAAGCAGCATCTTCCCGTTCCGCTCCGAAGATTGAAACGGCTGGCTGCGAGATGAAGTAATAGCGTCCGAAACATAAATCGCATGCTTGCGCCAGAACGCTCTCCTTAACTTTTGTACCCGTTTTCATACCTTTGACCTCATTTTCTTTTGATGATTATCGAGCAGAGACCCCCATCGCTGCTCATCTAACATTTTACATAATTTAATTAAAAAATTCCAGCATCTTTTTCACATTTCGTTCTAGTTTTTATCAAATATTTCACAAGCCATCCGTCTGATGCTGTTGCGCGCACGATAAACTTTGGTGTGCGTCTGTTTCAGATGCCGCGAAATCTCCATTTCGGTGTATCCTTTCAATTTATATTCAAGATATTCACGTTCAAAATCATTGCATCTTTTGAACAGTTCGCTTAACTGATCCTTGATGGTGACCAGCGTTTCGGCATCGACGTCATTGTCCGGAAGCTTGGCAAAATAATCATTGGACGTTTCATCGACGACATCCGTTCTGTGTTCTTCTTCACGCTTTCTTCTTCTCAATTCGTCCAGAATCCCCCATTTTATCTTTTGATACAAATATGCGTTGATCCTGTTTTCCTCTGCGTCAGGATCCCTGTTCATCAATTCGACGTAGCCTTTGACGAACAAAATCATCCCCAACACGACGTAATCATCATAGCTGCTTGAGTACCTGCTTATGCCGAAGCGCTTGATGATTCCGTAAATCATCCCTTCATGATTTTTTTCTTTCATATATTCGACTGCCTCTTCTTCATGTTCTTCCATGGACATCCCCCCGTTTTTCAAGATAGTTGTTATTTTAAGGGACTCTTTGATCTGAATAAACCTGTAATCTCATTTTGGATTATCTTTCAAACAAGCTGTTTTGAACCGAAAACGGTTGTCATTCGTGTTAAAAGGAGGACTTTAGTCCACTTTGCTTGAAACGCGCTAAAAACTAATATTACATTTATGTTAAAATAAAGAAAAAACTTGATTTAATTTAAATTACATTTTAAACTGAAATTGTTCTTTTTCAAAAGAACGCCAAAATTTAACTGTTATCGGGGGAATTATATGAACAAAAAACAGGAATCAAACTGCGCTTGTTGTCAGGTAGTTGATTTTTCAAAAGACGGATTCAAGCATTTGATGCGACATGCCGTGTTTGAAAGAGAAGCAAGGATCGATATTTGCAAAACCAATCTGATCCTGAATTTCAGGCCAAATGAGGGTGAATACCCTGAATTTGCCAGGATCAATGCCATGCTTGTTGAAGCTGACCGCGTGATCGTTACTCAAAAACAGACCAAGCGCCTGATCAACGAGTTGATTGAAACGCAGGGAATCGGACTTTTTGTCGACCGTGCCTGCCTTGGGCTTAGGCAAAAAAAGCGCATCGCTCCTTTGAGCTACGTGTGGGGGGAAATTGAGCTTATGCCGCTTGGCGGAACGTACCGTCATTCAACGAACTGGATCATGCTGAACAAGGTCAAACTCGACCTGCGTTCCGGGGAAAAAACGATGGCCGTCACGTTTTGCGACAGTCAAACGTGCTATCTTTTGCCAACGGCACCGCAAATGTACTTTGAAAACAAGAAAAACTGCAGATATATCTATGAAAAAGAACACCAGGTCATCGGTGAAGTTTTGAATGCGTTCAATTTGAACAAAACGATTGAAATCTATGAGAAATTTTGCCAGACAGAATTTAATGAAGAAGATAATCCGATTGCTGCGCTCAAGCAAAGCGCACGCAAGCTTTTGACGGATTCGATTTTAAAAATGCTTTTTAATGAAGAAGAAATCACTGAGATGCTGTTTGCTGACGTCATGAACGGAATCAGCAGCAGGTACGATAAGCTTAATTCGTAGAAACGAAAAAAACTTGGAACTCGCTTGAGTCCCAAGTTTTTTCTTACATATAATCAAGTACCGTCGTCTGCATGATCTTCGTGCCCATCGCAAGCGTTGACTTGTAAGCAAGCATCTGGTTTTGATATTCCATGTACTTTTGCGCAATATCAACGTCCTGTCGCGTCGACAACGTGTTCTTCAACGTTATCTTCTCGCTGTCATTGCGATCTTTGGCCGCATCGATCCGGTTTTCGATTGCCCCGATGCGAGTATTGTAGTTGACGATATTGTTCTTGAACACGTCGACTTCGCCGAGCTTCTTCGATAAGTCTGCAATTGATGCTTCGTCATGCTTGTCAAGGTCGGCAACGAGTTCGTTAAAGAACGTTCCCAAATCTTTTCCGGCACCTTGGGCGTTCATGACCGAATTGCCGTTGGTCAGCAGGTTGATCGAAACGCCGTTGGAAATTTCACGCGCAAGATTGGTTTCATCACCGTTATACTTCAAGCCGTTGACTTCACCGTTTGCATCCTTCGTAACTTCAAACGGCGGTTCCGTCGTCTTCGATCCGCCAAAGATGTAGCGACCGTCGTAGTTGGTGTTCATTGCGTCGACGACCGTGCCGATCTCCTGCTGAAGCTCAGATCTGTATGCCTTAAATTCGTCATTGGTCAAAGCCCCTGAGTTGTTAGCGGAAACGATAATGTTGCGGATGTTGTTCATTGACTTCTCAACCAGCTGCAAAGCACCGTCCTGAGTAGTCGTCCAGTCCTTGGCATCGCTGATCGTCATTGCGTATGAACTGTTTTGTGAAATAGACACGTTCAAGTCAAGAATCTTCGAAACAAGCAACGGATTGTCGGAAGCCTTGTTGACTTCCTTCAGACTTGCCAGCTGATTCATCGTACTTTGAACCTTGTTTGTCGTTGTTGCCAGATTATTCAGGAAATCGGCATTAACCATGTTAGTCGAAATTCGCATCTAAATCACACCCCCGTCTTGTTGACAAGCGTATCAAGCATTTCTGCAATTACGCTCAGCACTCTGGTATTTGCCTGGAAGCCTTGTTGGAACTTGATCACGTCGGACATTTCTTCGTTGATGTTGACGCCTGACATTGATTCGTTCTTGTTTTCCAGGTTGTTTAAAACAACCTTCTGTGCAGCCGCCATGTTGTCTGCCTTTTGCTTTGAGATCCCGTTTTTCGTCACGATATTGTTGAACGTTTCGGCAAACGTCTGACCGTCCTGATTTTCGTTAAATTTCATCGTTGATTCGTCGTAAGCATCAAGATCGGCATCCCTGACCGGTGTCTTGAACTTCGTCTTCATTGCCCAGGAAACGGCCAACGCTCTGGAGCCGTCGCCGGCACTGCCCGTGCCGTCAAGCGCCTTTCCGGCCGGAATCTTTGAAGGATCCTTCGCAATCGCATCGTTGACCTTGAAGTCAAGCGCATATCTTGAAGAATCATTTCCCAACGTGAAGAATCCGTCAAGCTTGTTTTGTCCGCCGGTCATGACCATGTTGGTGGCCTTGCCGATTTTTGCGATGAAGTCGTTCAATTCGTCCATGTGTTCAAGGATTTCCCTGGCAGATTCCTGATAGCCGCCCATGTCGCCTTCTGACGTCTTGATTTCGGAATAAGCCGTGTTGCCGGCATCATCTTTCTTCGTCAGCATGACCGTGCCGACTTCGGCCTGACGACCCAAAGCAACGTTTGCCTTTGATGAATCGCCGCGATCGGAAACGAGCGCATTGCCGTTGGCATCAGTTCCGACAACGACGCTGAGCGTGTTGTGCGTTTCATTCTTGAAGTCAAGAATCGTTTGACCGTCAACTGAAAGCGTCGTGCGTCCGTATTCGTCAAATTCGGTATTGATGTTGACGAGACCGGAAATATCCTTCAACAGGGTATCGCGCTGATCAAGCAGATCGTTTGGCGTTTCGCCGCGAGACGTCAACGTGAACACTTTCTTGTTGATGTCTGCCAATTGATCAATCTTTTCATTGAAATCAAGCACTGATTTTTGCAGATTCGAAATCGAATCCTTGTGCAGCTGATTGATCTGCGTTGCCATTTGGTGAATCGAATCAGCAAACGAGTTGGCATTTTCAACGACCAAAGTCTTGGAAGTCCCAAGTTCGGGGTTTTCTGCCAGTTTTTGCCAACTGTCGGTCAAAGTGTTGAGCGACTTGATCACGCCGTCGTCTGACGGTTCATGCAAAATATCTTCCAACTGACCGAGCGTGTCTGATTTTTGCGTATTGTAAGTATATTTAGAATTTGCTTCACGAATCTGAGAACGAACGAAATCGTCAACCACGCGTTCTACGCCGGTAACGTTAACGCCCGTTCCGATTGTTCCGGTTCCCGCGATCACGTATGGAGGCTTCGTCGTCATGTGGACACGTTGTCTTGAATAGCCATCCGTATTCGTGTTCGCAATATTATGTGCAGTTGTCTGAAGGGCAACCTGATTGGCAGTGATGCCGCTCGTGGCCGTGCCCAATGTGCCAAATAAACCTGACATGTTTTCTCCTCCTCTTAAGCCTGCTGATCAACCAGAGACACCGAACTTTCCTTTGGCATCTGCTTGTACTTCGAATACGTTCCGCTTGGCTGTTTCAGATTGGCTTGAATCGCATCCATCAATGTCTTTTGAAAAGCAATTGCCTGATTCGTCAGCATCAGGTTGACTGATTGCAATTCCTGAATCTCATCAATCATTGCTTTTGTTTTATCAGAAACGGGACCGTCATAGTTTTCAAAAATCGGAATGAACTTCTCTTTTTGGGAAACCGTTTCGGTCACCTTTTCACCGTCATTTTTAATCAGATAGCGCTTTTCGCGCTTCAAAACAGCTTTGAATCTTGTTAAATTGCGTTGAAATTCGGCCTCGTTCATGTTTATGCCCTCTCTTCATCGACGGCATCAAGCATTTTATCAGCAATCTTTTCAGCTGATACCTGGTATGAGCCGTCGTTAATAGCGGCCTTCAAACGTGCAACCTTGTCGGGATCGATGCCTGAATGAGAAGACTGGACTTCAGTACGGCAAAGAAGCTTCTTTGCCGTGTCTGAAAGGTTGATCTTGTCATTTGAAGCATTGATTGCTTGACTTTGCCTGGCAACGTTCTTAGAACCCTTAACGGTTGGTAAGTTCGTATATTCTGTATAACTTCTTTGGATCTTCATGGAAGTTCGCCTCCTTAAACGATTTTTCTGCTCAATATATTATATCGACAGGTAGAAAAAAAGTTAAACCTCAAAATTCGATTTTTTTCAAAATAATGAATTTTTTTGGAAGACAAAGCGAAATAAAATCATTAAATAAAAAAGAAGCCGCTGACAGGCTCCTTTTTTATTTAGCGCATGTTATTGATTCTTTGGCTCTGTGACAAAATATTCGTGATGCGAACGCCAAAGTTGTCATTGATGACGACGACTTCGCCTTGAGCGATCAGTTTTCCGTTGAGTAAAATATCAAGCGGTTCATCGGTCAGTTTCTCAAGTTCGATAACCGAACCGGTGTTGAAACTGAGAATCTCACGCACGGACTTCCTGCTTGTTCCGAGCACGACGCTCAAGTTAAGCGGAATGTCCATCAACAGGTCAAGATTGTCGCCTTCGACCTGTGCATGACCATCGAGCGTTTGGAACGAAGGCTGACTGACTTCAACAGGCGGCTGCTTCGGTTGCGGTGCCGGCTGCGGTGCGACTTGCGGTTGTGGTTGAGGCTGAGCTTGCGGCTGCGGTTGAGGTGTCGGAGCAGCAGCCGTTGCCGGTTCAGGCTGCGGTGCGGCCGGTGCCGGCTGCTCTTCTGAAGGAACCTCGCGATCGTTAACGACCGTTGCCTTGTCGGCCATCATTGCGGCCGCAATATCGTTGACCATTTCTTTCGTGAAAATCTGCATGATTTCACTTTCAATCAGTCCTTCAACGTCCAGATTGAACGAAATTCGATAGACGATGCTGTCGGGATTGATGCCGTCATAGCTGATGTTGTCCGGTTCTCCCCAAAGTTTGACCATTGGCGGCAAAATATCGACCTTGCGATTGATCATCGTTGCCATGGAAGTTGAAGCAGAACCGATCATCTGGTTCATGGCTTCAGCAACGGCACTTAATTCCAGATCCCCGAATTCGGCATCCTCTTTGGCGTTTCCGGGACCGCCCATCATCAGGTCGGCAATGATCGAAGCATCCCTGACCTGTAAAAGCATCAGGTTCGTCCCGATCACGCCTTCCTTATATTCAACCGTCGTTGCGACCTTAGGCGTTTTGATTCCTTCCATCAAGGAAGCGAATCTGATCTTCGTTACTCTTGGCGTCGTAATCGAAACGCGGTGATTAAGAATCGAAGAAAGCGTCGTTGCCGCCTGCGACATCGAAATGTTGCCGACTTCTCCGATCAGGTCCATTCGAGCCTGTTCGTCCATGCCGGCGATGATCTCATCGTCAACGTCAAGCGTTGCATCTTCCACGGCTTCTTTTTCAATCTCTGCTTCAGATTGTTCTTCCGTCTTTTCTTCTACTTTTTCTTCTTTGCTGTCGTCTTCTGCTGCGGCTGAACCGCCATTCATCAATGCATCAATTTCTGCTTGTGATAAACCGTCGCTCATTGATCTTCTTCTCCTTCCATCTTATCCAGTAATTCGATTGCCAACTGTCCATCCTTTTGACCTGGCTTGACATAAAAGAATGGTTCACCTTCAATATAAGTTTCCAGCGGTGAAGTCGTCTTCTTATCCAGTCGAATGACATCCCCTGCTTCCAAGTTCAAGAAGTCCGCAAAACTCATTTGCGCATCGCCAAGTTTCGTCTCGATCACCATCTCGACGTTGTTCAATCCGCGTTTGATTTCAAGTGAATCATCTTCATTGTCGTCACTGCTGGAATCGAACCAATTACGGATACTTAATTTGTCCAAAATACCTTCAAAGAAGACATACGGAATGCATAAGTTGATGAAAGTGCTGATTCCAAACACCTTGACTGTAAAGGTTACTAACACGACTGGTTCATTTGGCGACATTGCCTGTGAAAGCTGCGGATTCGTATCGATCGTGTCAAACTTCGAATTGAGCTCAACGATATCTTTCCATGACGTCTTGTAAACATTCACGATTTCCTTGAACAGTTCACGCATCAATGCCAAATCAATATCCGAAAACGATTCAATCGAAGGAATCTTTTCGTCCGGATGCTGCGTCCTGACGTCGAGTCCCCCGCATAAAAGTTCAACCATCAAACTGCATAACTGGGGATTGATTTCCAACAGCTGCGAGCCTTTTAAAGGCTCGGAGTGGAACATCCCAAGCAAGGTTACTCTTGGAATCGAATGCATGAATTCATCGTAGCTGATCTGTTCGATTGCGGCCAGATCAACGGACACATTCGTCCTGAGCTGCGTTGACAATACATTACCGGTCATCTTGGAAAAGTCCTCGAAGATCATGTGCAAGGTATTGATATATTCTTTTGAAAGGCGCGTTGGGCGTCTGAAGTCGTATTCTCTGACTTTAGGCGCATCGTTTTTTTCCTCTTCGATTGTATCTTCGCTGATCTCGCCGGTGTTCATTGCGTTGAGAAGAGCGTCGATTTCTTCTTGCGACAGTACCTGATCCACATGTATCCTTCCTTTTCCGATTTAAATTCCTGATCAAACAACTAACTGCTGACTGTTTTTATGCCTTTGCCGTGTTTTCTTCAAAAATCATTTTTGAAACGTTGACGACATTGGCAACCTTGTCTTCAAACGAAACGACCCCGACGTAAGACGTCTGATCCGACTTCTCAGGCGGAAGCTCGATGTCTTCCTCGTTGATGTCGACGACTTCGCTGACTTCTTCGATCAGAAGTCCTTTTCGCTCTTCTTCATTTTCTTCATTTTTCATAATGAGGATGTTCATGCATTTTTCAGGAGAAGGAATCCCGATCAGCTCGGATAATCCGATTACGGTCATCACGTTGCCGCGAAGGTTGATCAACCCCTTGACCCAGTTCGGAGCAAGCGGAACGTATGTAATCGGAACCGTATCGATGATTTCTTCAACCGACTTAGCTGAAATCAGATAATACTCATCGCTCATTTTGAACATGATCATCTGCATAATATCATCTCCAAATCATTAAGAAAGCGCTTTGTCCAAGGACTGGATAACACGTTCCGTATCGAACGGCTTAACGATGAAGTCAACGGCACCTGACTTGATCGCATCCATAACCATGCCTTGCTGACCCATGGCACTGCACATAACGACTTTGGCGTTGGCATCTGCCTGCTTGATCATCTTCAAAGCTTGAAGTCCGTCAACTTCAGGCATCGTGATGTCCATCGTGACAAGATCCGGCTTTTCAGCTTGATACTTGTCAAAAGCTTCTTGACCGTTTTGTGCTTCTCCGGCTACTTCATAGCCGTTCTTTTCTAAAATGTCCTTCAATTTCATACGCATGAATACCGCGTCGTCTACGATTAAAATTCTTTTTGCCACTGTAGTTATCTCCTCTCAAATTCCTAATGACTTAAACATTCTGTCAAGCATGCCGACTTCAGGTATCAAAAACAGCGATGCATCCAACTTGTCATCCATATACAAGAACTCGTTTCTGATTACCATCACCTGCTCGTCATACTGATCCAACGCCATATATGCGCTTGAAATTACGGCACCGAAATAATCATATGAGGTTGCAGGCAATGAAGCAATCAGCTGAATGTTAAGCATCGTCCCGATTGCCCGAAGAAACGAGTTTGCCACGATGTTCGTCAGCTCGCTTACGGCTGAAGCCTTGACTTCTCTGGAAACACCTTCGACATCGCTTCCCATCATCAGTCCGGCAAGCTTGTCTGCTGCAGCGTCAGAAAGCACGAACAGCAATGCTCCTTCAAAATCGCCCACGAATCGGCTTAAAATCGCATGCACTTCGACATCATCGGCTATCACGCGCTTGTATAAATTTTCGTATGACAAAATTTCCACGCTCGGAACCTTCATGTCGATTTTGCTGTTCACCATTTGCGAAATGCTCGTTGCAGCATTTCCGCCGCCGATATTTATGATTTCTTTCAGTCCGTCAAGTTCTAAATCGGTGTATCTCTTATCCATGGCAATGCCCCTTACTGTCGACTGTTGCAAATTGCATTTACGTCAAGAATCAAAGCAATTGAGCCGTTTCCAAGAATCGTTGCGCCCTGATACTTCTTGATCTTTTGAAGCATCGGATCGATCTTTTTGATCACGATTTCCTGCTGTCCGACCATTTTGTCAACCAGCACGCCGTAGTATTGCTTGCCGATCTTGACGATGATCGCATACTTCTTGTCTGATGAAGAAGACGGCACCTGAAGCAGCTTGTCCGTTCTGATGATCGGAATCAAGCCTTCTTGGAACTTGCATACTTCTTGATTGGAGGTTTGCATGATGTCTTTTTCGCGAACCATTACGACGCGTTCAACAACATCCAACGGAATCGCAAAACTCTCCTTACCAATTTGTACCATTAAAGCTTGAATAATTGATAAAGTTAATGGTAATTTTATGATAAATGTCGTTCCGACATCAACTTTGCTGTCCATTTCGATGGATCCGCCAAGTTCAGCAATCTTTGCCTGAACGGCATCAAGACCAACACCGCGTCCTGAAATGTTCGTAATCTTCTTGGCAGTCGAGAATCCCGGGTGGAAGACAAGCATTTGAAGCTCGCGATCGGTCATTCCCGTCGTATCGATGCCCTTCTTTTCAGCACTTGCCTTGATGACATCTGGTTTTAATCCTTTGCCATCGTCAGACAGCGTGATCAAAACCTTGTTTCCTTCCTGATAAGCCGCAAGGGTAATCGTCCCGACTTCAGGCTTGCCGAGCTTCTTTCTTGTTTCAGGATCTTCAATGCCGTGATCCGCTGAATTCCTGAGCAAGTGAATCAACGGTTCTGAAAGTTCAGAAACGACCGTCTTGTCCAATTCCGTTTCTTCACCGATGATTTCAAGCTTCATTTCCTTGTTCAATTGGTTGGACAAGTCGCGCACCATGCGCGGGAAGCGAGAGAAGACGACGCTGACTTGCTGCATGCGGATCTTCAAAACAAGATCCTGCAATTCTGAAGTCAATCGGGAAACCTGCTCCAAAGAATCGCGAATCTCGCCGATGCTTTCGCGATTAGTTGCGTCTTCCAACTGATTGCGGTAGACCACGATTTCTGAAACGAGGTTCAAGAATCGATCAAGCCTTGTCAGATCGACACGAATTGCTTGATTTTTAGCCTTGTGCGCAGGTGCCTGCGTTTTGGCTGCAGGTTTCTTTTCGGCCGGCTTCTTTTCTTCAGCAGGTTTTTCTTCTGTTTTCTTTTCTTCTGTTTCAGTTTTTTCTTCAGCTTTTTCTTCTTCGGCAGCGGGTTCCTTGAATTCTTCAACGATATAGCTGTCGATTTCCGTATTTGATTCGATGATATTCTTGACGTCGTCAACGCTGTCCTTGGTCAGATAGATCATTCTGAAATCAGTATCGAAATCTCCGTCTTCAAGCAAGTCGGCCGATGGTTCCGTCCTGATGATCTCACCGTCTTTTTCGAGATGTTCCGTAATCAGGAACACGCGCGGCCCTTTGAGCATCGTGTCTTTATCAAGACGAATCGCAATCGTATAAGCGTTCATCCCGCCAGCCTTGGCATCATTGACGACGTCCGTATCGGCATCGTCATAACGTTCGAATTTCGTCGACAAAGCACCTTCGTCATGTTCCTCAACCGGAGCAGGAGCTTCGGCTTCGCCTGCGCCTGCAGATGATTCGACGCGATCAAGCTCGTTCCAAAGATCCGTAATCTGGCTTTCTTCAAGCTCTTTATCGTCGCGCAGATCGTCAACAAGTTCCTGCAGCTTGTCCAGGCACTTGAAAACAAGCGAGATATGATCCGTGTTGATCTTCATTTTGCCGGTTTTGAAAAGGTCGAACATGTCTTCCATTTTATGCGTAAGTTTGGTCATAACGTCATATCCCATCGTTGCGGACATGCCTTTTAAGGTATGGGCAACGCGGAAGATGCTGTTGATCAGGTCAATGTTGTCCGGTTCCTGTTCAAGTTCAAGAATACTGTCGTTTAATGTTTGTAAATTGTCATCACTTTCTTCAAAGAAGAGATCGCGATAAACACTGTTGTCATCAGCCATGAATTTTTTTCCTCCTTCTCTTCAGCTTATGCCTTTTGATAGATGAATGAAGCAACCTTCTTCAATCCGAACTGTTCGGGATTATTGATCGTTTCCGTTGCACCGGTGAAGAAAATTCCGCCCTTGTTGAGCGCATCAGCAAAATTCTGATAAACTTCGTCACGGGCATCAGGCTTGAAGTAGATCGTCACGTTCCGACACACGATCACGTCGCAGCGACTTTCGTAGCGATCCTTCAGCAAATCGTGTCGTTTGAAAGTAATTTTTTGTTTCAAACCAGGCTTTACTTCATAATCGCCATCTTCTCTTTTTGAAAAATAATTGCTGATATCTGTTTTTGAAACGTTCTTAAGCTCGTGCAAAGAATATCTTCCGCTTTTCGCCTTGTCCAGGATAACCTTGTCGATATCCGTCGCGACGATCGAACCGTTGATTTTGTTTTTGTCAAGAATCATTGCGAGCGTGTACGGTTCAGCCCCGGTAGAGCAGGCTGCGCTCCAAATCTTTGGTCTTGACGTATTCTTTACCACGATTTTTTTCAAAACGTCTTCGAACTCGTCGAAAATATCTTTGTTTCTGTAGAATTCAGTCACGTTGATCGTCAAATGCTCGATAAAATCTTCGCGAGCCTTGCTGTCTTTTGAAAGAATCTTAGCATATTCTTCCAAAGTCTTGGCTCCCGTCGTCTGCATAATATTTCCGATTCGACGCTGCATTTGACGTTCCTTATATGCTTCCAAACGAATGCCCAAATTATCCTGCACCCATTTGTTGAAAAAATCAAAGTTCATTGCCATCTTGATCACCTAACAATCCGATTTACTCTAGTTGCAATCTCATCAAGTCCGAGGACTTCGTTTACGACGTCTTTTTCAATTGCGGCCCTCGGCATTCCGAAGACGACGCACGTTTCTTTGTTTTGCGCAAAATTATACCCACCGTTTTTAGCAATCTCGACCATTCCGTCAGCACCGTCATGACCCATGCCGGTCAGGATGACCGCGACCAAATGCTTGTGATAAGCCTTAGCTGCGCTTTTGAACAGATAGTCGACTGCAGGTCTGGTTCCGTGAAGCTTTGGTTCCTGATTCAAGTAAATCTTGATGCCGTCCGTCGTCATATGATAATCGCCAGGAGCCAGATAAACCGTATTCGGCTCGACCATCATTCCGTCCTGTGCTTCAACGACGTGCGGTCCGCATTCGGCATCGAGCCTTTCAGCAAATGATTTCGTAAAACCTTTCGGCATGTGCTGAACAATAAAAATCGGAACCTTGGATCTTCTTGGCAAAGCCTTTGCCACAGTCAAAAGCGATCTTGGTCCGCCGGTTGAAGAACCGATCACCAAAGCATGGACGCCGCGGTTGAGTTCCACATCCGTCTTCTTTTCTTTGAGCGCAACTTCCCGGCTAAGTTCTTTGTCTCGTTCAATCGTCGGATGAAGACGCTCGTTTTTTTTCATCTGCGAGCCTTTGATCTTTCTTTCCAGGTCGCGCGTCCAATCGCTTTCGATTGCAGTCAGGTTAACGGGCTTCGTTACGAAATCCGTTGCGCCAAGTTCCAAAGCTTCGATCGTAATTTCCTTGTTGCTCAATGCGCTAAGCATAATAACCGGAGTTGAATATTTCTGCTTGATTTGTTTTAAGGCTTCGATACCATTCATGATCGGCATTTCAATGTCCATCAGCACAAGATCGATGTCATCGTGGGCTGCCAGGTAATCAACCGCAGCCTTGCCGTTTCTGGCGATCTCAGCCGGTTCAACGCCATTCATCTTTTTCAAAAGGTCAGTGATTACTTTGCGCATGAAAGCTGAATCATCAACTATTAATACTCTTATCAACGAGGTATCTTCCCTTCTAAATATAAATCACATCTTGATGCACGATCCTCACCATGCAAGTGAAGTCATTGAGGTCAACAATCATCGTCCTCCCCGAATTTCCTCCTGTATGCGATGCTACGACCGGAATACGCAGTTCCTTTAAAATCTCCATGACGGCTTCGGCATTTCGCTGTCCGATATTGCCGGTTCCTGACGTTGCGGATTTAAAAGAAAACATATTTGCCCCGCCAACGACTTTTGCCTTAAAACGTCCGTTTGGCACCTTTCTTTTTAGCTGCTGATACATCAAGGGAATTGCCGTATCGGCAAATTTGGCCGGATTGACGTCAGACTTTGCCGCAAACGGCTTGCTGTCCGGCAGCATGATGTGGCTCAATCCGCCGACTTTGCTTTTTTCATCATAGATGATCGTTCCGATGCAGGAACCAAGCCCGACCGTCATGATGCGATGCGGAGCCTGTCCGATTTTGTAATCGGCAATTCCGACCCTGATATCGTCGCTACTCATTTTCCCCGTCCTCAGAATCACTGGATCTCAAAGCCTGATCAGCTTCCAAATCATCAAGTGACTCCATGAGTCCATCAGCTTCCTTATTATCGAATAAATAATCAAGTTCAAGCGAAATGACGACGTCGTCTTTCATCTTGAGGAACTTGCCGACATAGCCCCGCTTTAATTTTGCCTTTTCAAGTTCTTTTTCATTATCATTCGTTTCGAGATAAACGATTCCGACGATCTTTTCAACGTAGATTCCAAGCGATTGTTCTTTCCAGTTGCACAAGATGACCTTAGCCTCTTGCGTCTGTTCCGTAAAATCGTTGAAAAGCTTGCGTCCCAAATCAATAATCGGAAGCATTTGTTCTTCATATTCGTAAACGCCCAAAACATAATCGGCAACTTCCGGAAGCGGAATGAATTTGTTTGTCTCAACAACACGACGAACAATAGTTACAGGCAATCCGAAAAGCTGATCATGACTTTTAAATACTACATATTGTTCCATTTTGCCGCCAATTCCTTTCATCGTTTAGTTTTACAGTTTAAAAGCTTCCTGTTGAAGTTTCTTGATGTCAGCAGCTTCTTGCAACTCATCAACGCTCTTTTCAAATTCAGAGATCAGATCGCGCACGTCTTCGAAGCTTGCGGCAACCTGTTGCGTTCCGGCTGAAGTTTGGCTGATTTCTTCTGCGATGTTCATATAAGCAGCCGTTACTCGATCCTTGACGTCAACAACGCCTTGAATGCTTGTCTGCATCTCTTTGATGCCTTGCGCGAATTCGTAAACGATGTCAGAAATGTCGCGTGAAGCAACCATTGCTTGACCGAGTTCTTCGTTTTGTTCTTCGCCGTTGTCATAAGCAGCGTTCAGATCGCTCGTGATTCTTTCGGACTTGTTTCTGATTTGTTCGATGATTTCACGAATGCTCTTCGTGGAATTGCCTGACTGTTCAGCCAAAGAACGAACTTCTTCGGCAACGATCGCAAAGCCCTTGCCGGCTTCACCAGCGCGTGCAGCTTCAATGGAAGCGTTCAAGGCAAGCAGGTTCGTTTGTTCCGAAATGTCGTTGATCAAAGAAACAATGTTGCCGATGTTTTGGATGTCCTTGTTCATTTCGTCCATTTCCTTGACGAGACGTGCCTGGTTTTCGCGTTCTGCGCTCCATGACTTGGATACGGCACCCATGATTTCAGTGTTGCGCTGATTCGTTTCCTGGGACTTGTCAGCAGATTCGCCGAGACGTCCGATAACGTCATTGATATTTTCAATGTCTGAAGAAAGCGAGTCAATGTCTTCCGTTGCCGTTTGCGCATGCTGTGCCAGAACCTGTGAAGTATCGGAAAGCGTTGCAAGCGTGTCGCCGACGTTTTCTGTTGAGGTTTTGGCCTTGCCGCAAGCAGATGACAGCGTTGCGACCATCTTTTCGTTGTCCTTCGTATCTTCGCCCCATTGAACGGCAAAGCCTTTGAACGTATTACCGACTTCATGAAGAGCCGTTGCGATTCGACCCATGTCCGTAATGTCGTCTTCTGTATCAGCCAATTCGTCAATGTTTCTCAAATCACCGTTGGCAATTTGTTCCATGTGTTCTTCAATGAACTTCAGGTTCGTGCCGACGCCCGTTTGGCTGGCAATCTTGCCGCCGAAAACGAGATAAACTGCTTGCGCAACAATCAAAATAACTGCTAATACCCAGTATGCGACAACGTTTGCCGGCACGCACAGGAAATATCCGGCAATTGCCGCTACGATCGTGACAACCACTGGCACTAGTTTTTGTACAATATTCTTTGTCTTGTTATTCATGATAATTTTCCTTTCAAACTGAATTTAATCCTAATTGACCTCTGTGTAGATCAAGCAAAAAAACACTTTCACCTCACAAAAACATATTAACCTGACAGCGATCCCATGCTATTCATATCGGTTGATAATGAAGCGATTTTAAGTAAACTACGCGTGTTACTATGCGGAGTTTCTGTGATTTTTAGCCTAAAATATAGAACGATTTATCTGAAATTTGTAATTTTTGTGACTTTTTCTTTAAAATGCAGAGCTTATATTTTGAACTGAATTTAAAATCAATTTGTAATTCCGGTATAACGCTATGATTATTTCAAATATCGGTCAGTCTCTTAACCTTCCGTTCGCGTCTACCATACATACACGTTTTTAGGATCATTCGTTGCCGAATACCCGCCTTTTTTGTCATCCCTGATCAAGTTGCCGTAAGAAAGCTCCAACGTTCGCCGACGCAGCGTATTCACCATCGTCGAATCATGCGTCGCAAACACGACCGTCATTCCCTGCCGGTTGATCTTGTTAAAAAGTTTCATTACGTCCATCGCCGACCGGTTGTCCAGATTGGCCGTTGCCTCATCCGCGATCAAAACCGGAGGCGAAGTCACGATTGCCCTTGCAATCGCAATTTTCTTCTGTTGTCCGATTGACAACTCATATGTACGATGCTCGCGAAAATTCCACATGCCAACGGTCATAAATGCATCCAAAATCCGCTTGTCCCATTCTTCTTTTGGAACCTCGCACGCACTCAGAACATATTCGACGTTTTCATATGCGCTTCGATTAGGCAAAAACAAATCCTTTTGCCGAATTACTCCGACCTGGCGTCTCAACTTATAGACCTGATTGTTCTTCAATCTCGAAATCCTGACGTTTCCCATTAAGATTTCGCCTGACGTCGGCATTTCTTCACGATTGAACATTTTGAGCAGAGTCGACTTGCCCGCGCCGCTTTTTCCGACGACGTAGACAAATTCCCCTTGTTCAATCTTAAAGGAAACATCTTTTAGACCATAATTTCCGTTGTCATATTTTTTGCTGATATGCGTAAATTTAATCACGAGACATCATTCCCCATTATTATTCCGTAAACTTGTTGATCGTCTGCAGCATTTCGTCCGTCGACTGCAGGGCCTTGCTGTTCATCTGATAAGCGCGCTGGGTGATGATCATTTTAGACATCGTATCGGCAACGTCAACGTTTGACAGTTCGACCAAGCCTTGATTGATCTGACCGAACCCGGCGTTGTTATTTGCCGACGAAATCAAGTTCCCGTCGCAACGGTAAAGATTGTTCCCGATGTCGTTCATATCGATCGAATTTTGCGGACGAAACAGCAGGATGCGCCCGACCCTGACGTTTCCGATCGAAACGTAACCGGATGTCGAAATGCTGACCTCGCCGTCTTTCGGCCATTGACTTGAAGGAACGTTTGATTGAACCTCAACCTTCATTCCTTTGCTCGTCACAAGGTTTCCGTCGGCATCGCGTCTGAAGCTGCCGTCTCTTGTCAGGTACAGATTGTTTGCACCGTCCCTGACCCCGAAGTATCCTTCGCCGTCAATTGCCAAATCATAAATTCCGGCAGTCGATTTGAACGCTCCCTGGCTTAAATTTTCGTTGACCTGTTGCACGTTTAATCCGGCATTGATGGCAACGTTGCCGGCATTTTGCGACAAACCGACCTCGTTTGCGTTGGTTCCGTTGTTCAAAAGTTCCTGAAACGTTGTTCGTTTGTCCTTGTATCCGAGCGTATCGACGTTCGCAAGGTTGTTTGAAACGACGTCCATTTCGTGTTGATAGGCATTAAGCCCCGAACGACTGATGGACAAAATCTGACTCATGTTCATTGTTAAATCCCCCGCTAAATCTTGCCAAGCTCATTTACGGCTTTGCTGAGCGTTTGGTTGGCAGTGCTTAAAACTTTTTGGTTGGCTTCAAATTCACGTGAAGTCTGAATCAGATCCACCATGTTTTGTGCCGTATCCGTATTCGATCCTTCAAGCATGCCTTGCACGACTTCGCTTCTGATCTGCGTTCCTGCGGTATTGCTCGTATAGATCGTATTGCCTTGGTTTTGCAAAGCGGACGCATTGTTGAACGAAACGATCATAAAATTCGGATTGGCTTCATTTGCCTGGATCGCCTGGCCGTTTGCCCCAAGAACAGCATATCCTTCCTGAGTTACCAGCTGTCCTTGACGATTTTCGGTAAAGTTGCCGTTTCTCGTATAGCCGATCTGACCGTTGTTCATGCGAACCGTGAAATAGCCTGCTCCGTTGATTGCAAAATCAGTTTTCAAGTCCGTTTCATGCATCGAACCGGACTGCGTATTCAAATATGAACCGTCTATCTGATTTCCGAACGTGAAATTTCCGACGTTGACTCGCTGTTCATTTTTTAATCCGCCCATGAAGTTGTGCAGCTGAACGTTTTTCAGCGTCGACTGGAACAGTTTCTTTTCTTGATAACCGTTCGTATTTACGTTGGCAATATTTGCAGAAATTGCTTCCTGCCTCTTTTGCAGTACTTCAAAATTGCTTTTCAAGGTATCAATTGATCTGATCATTCCTGATTTGCCTCCTCAATATAGCCTCTGATCTTGGCAATCGCCCGGCCGTGAATCTGTGAAACGCGGGCAATCGAAACATCCAAAATTGCAGCTATTTCTTTTAATGTCGCATCTTCTTCGTAATACAGACTCAAAACGAGCTGTTCACGTTCCGAGAGACGCTTGATTGCTTCAATCAGTTCTTTTTTTCTCTCTTGCTTCATTAATTCCTTCTCTCCGCTCGGAGCCTTGGAATCTCTTAGCGTGTCTTGAACCATGACCGTTTCGTCGTTATTTGAATAAAGCGTGCTTTCAAGCGAAACCGATGAAAGGTATTGAATGCTGTCATAAATGTCGCCCAGCTGGGATGAGGTGATTCCCATCTTCTTCATGATTTCCTTGTCGGTCACTTCACGTTTCATTTCCTGTTCAAGTTCTTGCTTAGCCTGATAGAAGCTGTTGACGTTCCCCATTTTGTAACGAGATATTTTTGAATGGCGTCTGACTTCATCGATGATGGCTCCGCGAATTCTGATGGCCGCATAGTTTTCAAACGGAACTTTCTTTGACGAATCAAACTTCTGCATTGCATCAATCAAACCAATAACGCCGATGTTATACAGATCATCATATTCATATTCAGTATTTTTGATGGAGATGCGGTTGGCAACACGTTCTACCAAGGGCAAGTATTTCAATATTTCTTGTTCTCGATCAACCTCGTACATGAAACGGCACTGCCCCTTTCTTTGATTAATCCGCTGCATCAGATTTCAATGTTCCCGATTGATTCAATTGCAATTTCATTTGGAATTTCATTCAATGAAAGCACTGCAACGTCAGGAAAGTTGAATGCGATCAGTTTTCTGAAGGCCAAACGAATCTTTGGCGACGTCAAAATGACGTAGTTCATGTTTTGTGCCGCCATTTGTTGCGAAATGTCGCCGATTGCGGTCAAAATCTTGTTGACGGAATCAGGCTTCATTACCGGATATGATCCGGTTGCGGTCTTTTGAATGCTTTGCGAAACCATCTCTTCGACTTTCGGATGAATCGTGACCACGTTGATACGATCGTTTTCATCCGCATATTTATTGGCAATCGTTCGCCTGAGTCCTTGACGGACATACTCGGTCAAAACTTCGGTATCTTTCGTAACCGTTCCGTAATCGGCCAAAGTTTCAAGAATCGTGGACAAGTCGTTGATCGGAACGTTTTCTTCAAGCAGATTTTGAAGAACCTTTTCGACTTCGCCCAAACGCATGATGTCAGGAATCAATTCATCGATAACGACGTTGTTGTTGGCCTTGATGCCTTCAAGAAGCTTTTGCACTTCCTGTCTGCCAAGAAGCTCCGGCGCATGCGCATGAATGATTTCTTTAAGGTGCGTTGCAATGACCGTCAGCGGTTCGATCACCGTGAAGCCTTGCAGATCTGCATTTTCCTTATCCTTTTCATCGATCCAAAGCGCATCGAGCTGAAAGGCCGGTTCCTTGGTCGGAATTCCTTGGAACGGGAAGCTTCCGTCATCAGACTGGCTGATGATCATGTATTTGTCAGGATAGATGTCTCCGTGCCCGACTTCATTGCCGCGAATTTTGATCGAATAGTCGTTGGCATTCAGATACAGGTTGTCGCGAATGCGGACCGGACTGACCAAAATTCCGAGCTCATGAGCCGTTTGCCGTCTGATGGCAGAAATTCTGTTCATCAGACTGTTGTCGATCGTGCTGTCGACCAGCGGAATCAGGCCATAGCCGATTTCAATCGACAACGGCTCGACCTGAAACGATGCCACGTCGTCGTCTTCTTCCTGCTCTTCTTTTTTGCGCTGCAATGCAAGCGTTTGTTCTTCTTTGATTCTTTCTTTGATTCTTTGTTCTTCTTTTTGCTTGACCAAAACGTTGGAGGCAAACATTGCCAGTGACAGGACGATGAAAGGAATCTTGGGAAATCCAGGGACGAGCGCCAAAACCAGCAGAATGACCCCGACGACTTTGAAAAGCTGCGGATTTCTCAATGCGTCGCTTGCGATATCAGTCCCAAAAGTGCTGTTGTCTTCAGAACGTGTTACGATCACGCCGGTTGCCAGGGAAATCAGAAGCGACGGGACGGAACTTACCAAACCGTCACCGATCGCCAATTTCCCGAACTGGCTGAGCGCATCTGTAATCGACAAATCTCCTTTGGCAGTGAAAATGATGGTTCCGCCGATCAGATTGACCAACACGATGATGATTCCGGCGATCGCATCACCTTTAACGAACTTTGAAGCACCATCCATCGATCCGTAGAAATCAGCTTCGCGCTGCAGATCCTTGCGTCGCTGTCTTGCTTGTTCTTCAGTAATCGCCCCTGAATTCAAGTCAGAGTCGATCGCCATTTGCTTGCCGGGCATCGCATCCAAAGTAAAACGAGCAGAAACTTCGGAGACACGACCTGAACCGTTTGTCACGACGACCAGCTGAACGATCATGATGATCACGAACAGGATAATGCCGACGATGTAATTTTCGCCGGCCACGACATCGGCAAAGGCCTCAATCACGTGTCCGCCGTTTCCCGTCGTCAGGATGGAGCGCGTCGACGACATGTTCAAACCGAGTTTAAACATCGTCGTAATCAGCAAAACAGTCGGAAACGTCGAAAACTCCAAAACTGATTTGGTAAACAACGTAATTAGCAAAATATTAATTGCAATCGTCAAGTTCGTAACGATAAAAATATCAAGCAACGACGTCGGGAGCGGAATGATGATCAATCCGACGATGCCTATGACAAGAAAAGAGATTACAATTTCAGCGGGCGTCAACCCGCCCTTTTTTGCTTTCGCTTTATTGTCCAACTTACCTTCTCCTCCTGACTAAATCTTTCCTTTTGCTTCCTGCTCAAGCTTGTAAACAAGAGCAATGACTTCTGCGATGGCTTCATAAAATTCGACCGGAATAAAATCGCCGGCATCGACTTTAGGATAAAGCGCCCGTGCCAACGGTTTGTTTTCGATGATCGGCACGTTTTGCTTTTTGGCTTCTTCCTTGATTCTCATTGCCACGTCATCGGCCCCTTTGGCCAAAACCTGGGGAACGCCGGCACCTTCCGCATCATATTTGATCGCGATTGCCAAGTGCGTCGGGTTGGCTAAAACAACCGTGGCATCTTTGACCTGCGCGACCGCATTTCGAATCATTTCGCGGTGCTTGGCTTTGCGTTGGGCCTTGACCTGTGGATCGCCTTCCATTTGCTTCATTTCATCTTTAATTTCTTGTTTTGACATCTTCAAGCTCTTCATATGAGTGTAGCGTTGAAACGCATAGTCAAAAACAGACACAACGACAAGCAGGATGCCGATCTGCGTCGCAAGGTCCTTGCAGATGTTCAGCATGAACAACAAGACCTTGCCCGTTCCGACTTCAGACAGGCTCGTCAGAGTCGGAATCGTTTCAACGTATTTCTTGTAGCAAAGGTATCCGACGATAATCAGCTTGACCAACGACTTGACCAGATTCTGCAATGCTCTCAGACTGAACATCTGCTTAAGGCCGTTCAGCGGATTGAGTTTTTTGAAATCCGGCTTGATCGGAGTCGCCGTAAAGAGCAGTCCGACTTGAACGATGTTGCCGACGATGCCGATCACGATCGCAATCAGCATGAACGGCCCCGTCATGATAAAAATCATCAAAATTGCCTGAAACGCAATTTTTCCCAAGCTTCCGATCATCTGATCGGGATTTGCCAGCATCTCAAGATAATTGACAAAATAAGGTGAGAAGTGGTTTATGGAAAATTCGCAAAGTGGAACAAATAGCATCGCAAAGACAAACAACGCGACTGCCGCAACGACATCCGGGCTCTTTGCTACCTCACCGCGTTTCCGTGAATCACGAATCCGCTTCGGGGTGGGTTTTTCTGTTTTTCCATCCTTGTCTCCCATATCACTTCTCACCTGCCTCTCTTAAGCGATTGATTTGATAAAGTCGGCCATATTTTGAATCATCTCTGAAAAGTTGCTTGCCAAAAAATCGACCATGTTCGGCAAAACCAGCATACTGATAATAAAACTGACTGTCGTCTTCACGTTCAACGACAGCATCAAAACGTTCAGCTGCGGAATCGAACGCGATAAAATTCCAAGCACGATATCGATTACGAGAATCGAAATAATGATCGGTGCTCCCATGTTGAAGGCCATCTCAAACGTCTTGGCAAACAGCTTGACGATTCCTCCAATCGATTCGTCCGTCAAAGTCGGATATCCGAGACTGACGATGTCAAACGATGTCATCAGACCTCTGATCATCTGCCTGTACAACCCGCTGGCAAAAAAGACCATGATTGCAAGCCAATAGTACATTTTGCCAAATTGCGAGGTTGATGACTGCATCGTCGGATCGTATGCCTGCGCCATGATGAAACCGTCCTGAAAATCAATGAACTGGCCCGTAATCATGACCCCGAAAAAAACCAGTCGGCATAAATATCCCATCGCCAAGCCAAAAATCGTTTCCTTGACTGCCATCAAAATGAAGACGGCCAAAGCAACTTCTTTTTCAAAGGCTGCTGCAAGCGAAAATGCCGACAGAATCAACCCGCCTCCAAGAATCAGCTTGCAAAGATTCGGAAAATTCTTTTCAGAAAGAATCGGGGCAACTGACATGAACGAAAACACGCGGCATGCAATCAAACCTAATATTTGGATCTGCACCATGCTCATGCTTTTCACCTCACAAGTTGCTGATCATTCTGAAAATATGCCGAGTAAATTCAAGCAAAATGTTGATCATGAAATTTCCCGCTATGATCAGCGTGATGAAGATTGCTGCCAGCTTGGGAACAAAACTCAACGTCTGTTCCTGAATCTGCGTTGTTGCCTGAAAAATACTGATGATCAAGCCGACGATCATTGCAACTAAAATGACAGGTGCCGAGACGATCAGAACGCGAATCAACGCGTCACGCATCACATCTGTTACGACTTCAATACTCATTTGCCTGCCCCCTTAATTGAAACTTTGAACGAGCGATTCGACCAAAAGGTACCAACCGTCGACCAAAACAAACAGCAAAATCTTGAACGGAAGCGAGATCATGATCGGGGACAACATGATCATCCCCATTGACATCAGGATGCTGGCCACGACCAGGTCGATGATCATAAACGGTATGAACAGCAGAAAGCCGATGCTGAATGCAGTTTTCAATTCGCTTAAGATAAAGGCCGGTGCCATTACCGTAAACGGAATGTCCTTATATGTACGATATTTGATCTTCTTTCGTTCGTTTTTTTGATCCAGATCCTTGAACAGCTTGACGTCTTTTTTATTGGCCTGCTTATACATGAATTCCTTCATGCGGTTTTCAGACCTGTCGAACACTTCTTGCTGAGTAATCTTGTTTTCATTGTATGGCTGAATCGCATTATGATAAATATCGTTATAGACGGGGCGCATCGTAAACAGCGTCAAGAACAGCGCCAGCCCGATCAGAACCTGATTGGGAGGATTCTGCTGAGTCCCAAGCGATGACCTGACAAACGACAAGACGACGATGATTCGCGTAAACGAAGTCGTCATGATTAAGATCAGCGGAATGATCGACAGCAGCGTCATGATGACGAACGTATCGACGATCTTGCTCGATGAGCCCTGATCGTTTCCGTTGATCAGCTTATTGACCGTATTCGTCACGTCGCTCGTGCTTACTGCGGCAACGTGGTCAGGCAGCCTGACCGCGATCAAAAAACAGGCCATCATTCCGAAAAGTACCAATGCCGCAATTTTGATATTCTTTTTATTGAACTTCATCATTACTTCCTCTTAGCTTTCTCGAAAATTTTTTTGAAGTTTTCAGCCATTTCGAGCTGCCTTTCTTCATTTTGCCTGTTTTCCCGAATCAGCTTTTCTGCTTCTTCTTTTGACAATTCCTTTATGATCTTGTTTTCCTGTTCCGAAAAACTCATCACGTAATATTTATCGATAATCAACACGATTGCCAAAGATGACGATTTCGTGACCGCAATCTTTTTCATGACGCGAAAGTTTTCATTCGCTTGACTCGTGAAGCGATTCAGATACTTCAGCGTCAAAACGATCAGCAGCAAAACCGCCGCCAATCCGGCAATCATTTTGACCAAGGCCAAAATCCCGTCCATACAACAAAACCTCCAACTAACTGACGCGGATTAAACCGCAGAATTCATTAATTGAGTGTATTTTACATAATGCTTAAAACTCAATCAACAGAATTACATCTAACTTTTTAAGAAGTTTTATTGAACAACCAAATCCGTTACGTAAACCTGAATTGCCAGCGTTTCGCCGAGCTCTTCGTTGATTCCGTCTTTTAATTCGTTCTTCAAAGCCGTTACGCTGCCGGAATTGCTCAAAATGTCCGAGGCCTTTTTCTTCTTCATGACATTGATGACGGCGTCACGAATCACAGCCATGTTTTTCTTGGCTTCAGCGGCCTTGTCGTCATTTTCGACCAGGACCGAAATCTTCAGACGCGCATACTGCGTATTGGCCGGATCGTCCGTTGCAAGGTTGACAACGAACTTCGGCACGCTGACCAGTTTTTCGTCATCGGAAAGCTTGCCAGTTCCGGCGTTGCGCTTGGCGGAAGAACTTGCCTGTTCGGTCTTAGGCGCAAGAAAATGCGTTGCGAGAACCGTGCCACCGACACTGCCGCAAATCGTCAAGATCACGATCAAAGGAATCAGGATTCCCCACTTTGGACCTTTTTTAACTTCTGTTTCTTCAACTGCAGCAGGCTTTTTTGCCTTTGCCTTTGGTGCTTCTTTTTTATTATCCATTTTCACCCAACTCTCTATCGTTTTCTGAGGATTTGTAGTCATCCTCCGTTGCATTTGCGTCTAACAATCCGCTAAAAACAAGGCGGCGATATGCAGTGATCTTTTCAACCGCTTCTTTTGCGGTATCTTTGACGATGATCGGCGTCCCGTCCGTCAAAGTAATCACCGTGTCCGGTCGTTCGTCGATTCTGACGATCATGTCCGGATTGAGATAAAATTTTTCGCCGCTCCATGCTGTTAATTCAATCACGCTACCACTCACTTTTTATTTATTTCGCAATTAGCGCTTCAGGTTCAGCAATTCCTGCAACATTTCGTCCGAAGTCGTAATACTGCGCGAGTTTGCCTGGTATGCACGACTTGCGATGATCATTTGCGAGAACTGATCGGCCAAATCGACGTTTGACATTTCCAAGAATCCTGATTCCAAAGTACCGGTACCGCCAAGACCCGGAGTTGCAAAGTTCGGATCGCCCGAGTTGTTCGTGACGGAGAAGTTGTTGCTGCCTGATTTTTTCAAACCGGACGGGTTGTTGAACTTGGCAAGTTCAATCTTGCCCATTGCATAGCGCGTATCACCGTATTTTGCAACGACAAGACCTGAATTATCGATCGTGACTGATTCGAAACGCTGACCGTTGACCATTTCAGGAATATTGATGTCAGCGAGATTTGAACCCGTAGCGTTCGGATTACCGAAATAGTTTTCACTCTTGAAATTGTTGTCCCAAGCGGCAGGGATGTTTCCCTTTGTCGGTTGACCCTTGACGTGATAACCATTGGAGTTGACGAGCAACCCTTGGCTGTCGCGCTTGAAGGCACCGTCACGCGTGTAGTATGTCACGGCATCAGAATCGGCCGTTGCTTCCTTGCGCACGACGAAGTAGCCTTCGCCTTGAATGTAAAGGTCCATGTCCTGACCGGTAGATTCCATGTTGCCACGGCCCGTCATCGTATCAACGGCACCGGTCTGCATCCCAAGTCCGACCTGCTTGCCGTTGACACCGCCAAGGCCCAAGCCGGGCGCTGAGGCTGACGTCGTATTTTGGCTGACCATGTCCTGGAATAAAACACGACCTGCTTTGAAACCGTGCGTATTAACATTTGAAACGTTGTTGGCGATAACGTCCATTTGAGTCTGAAAACCTTTCATGCCGCTAACGCCTGAGTAAAGAGATCTTAACATTTAAAAATTCCTCCTGTTAAATGATTGCATCTTTTTCAGTCGTTCGAAAGATGCAGCAGCTTCCTTTCGGTCCGGCTGCTATTTGATAAACTTGGTACTGTCAATGTTCGTGACAGTCCCGATTTCGTTCATGTCCATCGCCGTAATAATCGTTCTGTTCTGAACGTTTGCGATGAGTCCCATGTCTTTGTACAAGAGCAAAGACTCCCGACTTCCTTTTTCTTGAAGCTCAGAGACTGCTTTTGAAATTTGAACATAATCGTCATCCGCAAGATTTAATTTTCTGGCACTCATTCTCTTTTGAGCGTGATTAGAAATTTTCAATTGCGATTTTTCAAGTTCATTGCCAAAATCTTGCTGATTCCTCTTTTTTTGTGCCTGGGTCGTTGCGTGATTTTGATTTCCCAAGCCAACTTGAGAAATGCGCATCATTTATTCACCAACCCCGCTAAGAGAACTCATGTCATAATACTTGCCGTTGACGCTGATCTGAGCAAAACCGTTTTTGAACGAAACGCGTTCGACCTTGCCGGTAAACGGCTGATTCTTCTCATCAACCATGTCAACCGTTTTGCCGATCAATGAAAATGCCTGTTGCTGCTGTGAAATCATCATTGCCGTCGTAACAGTCTTGTTCAGCTCATTTAAAGTTTCCATCGTTGAAAATTGAGCCATCTGCGAAATGTAGTCGGTCCCGCTTGAACCTGACGATGACGAATCGCCGGAAAGCGAAGGATTGCTCATCGCAGTCGAAATAATTTTCAAGAAATCGTCAATCTTAATCGTCGAGTTGTTGTTCCCGATGTTTTTCAACGTCTGGGAATTAGCCGCACCGGCAACCGCCTTGGAAACGTCAGCCGTTCTCAACGCTTGACTGATGGCCGTATTGTTAACTACTTCTGTCATCTCTTTCTCCTTTCCTATGCCAAAATGCTGATCGTGCTCGTCGGCACTTGTTCTTTTTTGTCCTCGTCTTCCTGCTTTGTCTCAAGAACCGGGGCTTTGCGATAGCCATTGACCGTTCTCATCTGACGCATGCCGTTTTGATTGAACTGTTGAGATCCGTTTTGATTCGAATTCAACAGACTGCTCGTATCCTGTTCAAATTGCGGCGTCTTCGTCACGGTTTCAGGCTGATCGGCTTTTTGAAGATTGAAACTTTGCGTTGTGCGCTGCGTCGCGTTGGCCTCTGCATTTTTCAAAATCTGCTCAAGCTTGCCTGTAACCGACTGCAGCAGCTGTTTTGCCTGATCGGTTTGAACGTTGAACTTGAGCGAAATGCCTTGCTCGGAAACGTGCATCACGATGCGCACGTTTCCGAGCTTGGCCGGTGTCAGCTGCAACGTGATCGTTTTGAGTCCGCCGTTCGGGGCGACCGACGTCGAAATTTTTTCAACGATCGGCTGAGCGAGTTTTTCAGCTGCTCTCGTTGTCGCAACGTTCATCTTGGCTGAAAATGCAGCCTTCGTATCTGCCGGGGCTGTTTGAATCGCCTGTGCCTGATTGTTGAGCGTTGCAAGCTCATTCAAATCTACCTTCGCATCGCTTGCTTGAGTCTCAACGTTTTGAACCGTGCCGACCTCTTCGACTTTGACGGTCGATTGAGTCTGTTGCGGCTGATTCGTCGCTTGCTGAACCTGATTTTGACTCGTCTGCTGAGTCTGTGCGACGCTTGTGGCTTGAACTGCTTGCATTTGTTCCCGAGACGTTTGAACATTGTCTTTTGTTTGAACGTCAACGGTTTGCCCATTCTGTGTCGTTGCAGCGGACGCTTGCGTTTTTTCGTCCGCATCTTCCGCCGGCTGCGCTTGAGCTTCGTCAGTTTGGACATCAATCGTGACCGTTTGCTGAATCGTTGCCAACTTTTGATCGGAATCCGATTCCGAAACTTCTGAAACCTTCGCTGCATCAGACGTTTGGTTTTCAGTCACTGAAGGCTTCACGTCAGTTTCAGAAATTGCTTTGACTTCTTGGACCTGGACCGGCTGAATCTCAGCCTGAACAGTCGCAGTTTGATCTTTTTCCGTTTGCTTTTCATCAGACTGCTGATCTTTGACCGCAACTTTTTTGTCATCGGCATCTTGCTTGGAATTGTCGGAAACTTTTTTCCCGTCATCTTTTCCGTCGTTGTTTTGATTGGCATTTTTTTGATTGACTTTTGCCTGCATTTTCGACTTGCTCTTGTTGACAAGCTTGCTGAATGCGTTTTTGTCGCTTGCTTTGACTGTTTTTTGCGATGTGCCTGAAACGGATTCGATCATGGCTGAACCGACGTTCGACATTACCTTTTCCATTTTTTCACCTCCCTTCAATTTCACGATTCTTACGCCATTTTATACTTGGGGCGATTGGCCATCTCATCAAGTTGTCTTTGTTCTTCATGATTTGCTTCAAGCTGATAGTCTTCTTTTTGCTTATCGCGCAGCTTTTCCAAGACTTTGCGCTCTTTTTGCGCTTCGACGTATTCGTTCAAGGCTTTTTGATGTTCGGAATGAAGATCTCTCAAACGGCTCTGTGCCGCCATTATTTCGTTGTCAAGCTCGGCCAGATACCTTCTTTGCACTTGAAGTCTGCCAAGATTGAATTCGCGAACGTCCATCATGTCGCGTTTTTCATGACCAAGATCAACGATTTCCTGTTCGGTCTGATTGATCATCCTTTGGACGTTTGCAAATCTGGCCTTTGCCTGATCTTCCAACGTCATTCGATACTCCAAAACTCTTTGCAAAGAAAATTGAAATTTCTTCATTTAAAAATGCCCCTCTCCTTTGGCTTGTCAGCCGGACCATTGACCGCTCGGCACTTCTTCAAACAACCCGTGCAATCTGCTTTCCGTTTCTTCAAAACTCGAATATTCTTCAACGCGCTGCTTCAAAAAATCTTCAATCGGCACGTGCAGCGAGACCGCGTAATCAATCACTGCATTCGACCCTTTCTTGTAGGCCCCGATATCGATCAGATCCTTTGAATCGTTGTAAACGCCCATGTTTTCGCGCAACTCACCGGCATCTTTCGTATGTTCTTCCGAAACAAGCTCCTTCATCAGACGACTCAGACTGACTTGGACGTCGATTGCCGGATAATGATTTTGCGAAGCGATTTTTCTTGAAAGAACGATGTGTCCGTCCAAGATACCGCGAACGGCATCGGCAATCGGCTCGTTCATGTCGTCGCCTTCGACCAGCACCGTATAAAATGCAGTGATCGAACCCTTCTCAGACATCCCGCTTCGTTCCAGAAGCTTTGGCAATTCAGCAAACACTGACGGCGTATAGCCTTTGGTTGTCGGTGGCTCACCGGTCGAAAGCCCGATTTCGCGCTGTGCCATCGCAAAGCGAGTCACGGAATCCATCATCAACACGACTTTTTTGCCCTGATCCCTGAAATATTCAGCAATTGCAGTTGCCGTATGCGCGCCTTTTAATCTGACAAGCGGCGGCGTATCGGACGTTGCGCAAACCACGACCGATTTGGCGTAGCCTTCTTTTCCCAAATCTTTTTCAATAAATTCCATCACTTCGCGACCACGTTCACCGATCAGTCCGATCACGATCACGTCTGCCTGACAATATCTCGCAATCATCCCAAGCAAAGTACTCTTGCCAACACCCGAGCCGGCAAAGATGCCCATGCGCTGACCTTCGCCGACGGTCAAGAGTCCGTCAATCGTTCTGACCCCGGTCGGCATGACGTTTGAGATTCGCTTTCTTCTGAAAGGATCCGGTGAATCTTGAATAACGGGATAATCGACCAGCTTGTCGTTATCGATGTCCGAATCGTCAAACGGTCTGCCCAAGCCGTCAAGCGTGTGACCCAAAAGCTGAGGGCCGACTCTGACCTGCAGCGTCTTGCCTGTCGGTTTGACGATGCACCCTGGTCCGATTCCTTCAAGTTCGTCCAGAGGCATCAAAAGCACCGTTTCTTTAACGAAGCCGACAACCTCTGCCAAAGCGACCTTGTCAGAACCTTTGACGGCCACCTCGCAGATTTCACCGACGAACACGCTGAGTCCTTCAGCCTTGATGACCAATCCGACGACTTCGCTGACTTTGCCATAAGTCGTATAAAATTTGTGATGTTCGGCTTGATATAAGTAATCTTCGGCCGAAAAACTCAAATCAATCATGCTCATTCTGCTCACCCAAACTCTTTAAGAACTTTTCCAAATCTTCTTTGATATCAACAGTGATAAACGACTCGTTTGACTCGATTTTCACCGTGTACGGCTCAAGGCCTTCATCTTCCAACACCGAATAACGCAGATTCGGAACTTCCTTGTGCATTTTGTCCAACCGATCGATCAACGGCTGCTTGTAGCAGGCGTTTGCTCTGACGATAATCATTTCATCCGGTTTTTCCAGTTCCATGAAGACGGGAGCCAGAATGCTGGTAATCGTCGAAGCATCGACATCAAGCTGCTTTTTGATCAGAATCTCCGCCAGCTTGATCGCAAATTTTCGCAAATCTTCTTCTTTTTCCTTGGCGAACTTTTGACAATCTTCATTTGCCTGATTCAAATTGCCTTTTTCCTGCTCGATGACTTTTTGCGCAATCTTCAATCCCGCTTGATAACCATCCTGGTAGCCTGATTGCTGACCGTCGTCATAGCCCTTTTTTTGAGCATCTTCTCTGATTTGTTCAGCCTCTGCATTTGCCTTCGCGATGATCTCTTGTTCCATCTGCTCAAGCTTTTTGCGATGCTCTTCACGTTCCTTGGCAAGTTTTCTTTCCGTCCGACTGATCAGGAGCTGTTCTTCGTTTGGCAAATTGTCCTCAGGTTCTTTTTTCTCAACGACCTTCGTGACGATTTCCTTTTCTTCTCCTTTGGTTACGGACGATAATTTGACTATGCTGCCTCTTTTACTTGACCACTGCATCTTGATCGCCTCTTCCGATGTAAATCTCTCCTGCATCGTCTAAGCGACGGATAACTGCAACGACTTTTTGCTGTGCTTCTTCGACGGACGACAGACGAACCGGTCCCATGTACTCGAGATCTTCTCTGATGTTGTCGGCTGCACGTGTCGACAGGTTCTTGAAAATGAACTCTCTGATATCTTCTGCAGAACCTTTGAGCGCAAGTTCCAGAACGTCGTTAGGCACATCGCGCAAGACCTTTTGCACGTCGCGACCTTCCAACGTGATAATGTCGTCGAACGTGAAGAGGTTGGCCTTGACTTCTGCGCCAAGTTCCGGCTGACGTTTTTCCAAATCGTCGATGATATTCTTTTCCGTGCTGCGACTTGCAGAGTTGAGAATATTGACCAACGTGTTGACGCCGCCGACCTTTTCCGTTTCGGATTCGTCGAAGCTCGTGAACTTGCTTTTCATTACCTGTTCGATTGCCTTGATGACCCAAGGCGACGTTGATGAAATCGATCCGATTCGCTCTGCAACTTCTGCTTGAAGCTCTGTCGGAAGTTCCGCCAAAACGCTTGCCGCCTTATCCGGCTGAAGATAGCACATGATCAGCGCGATCGTTTGCGGCTGTTCTTCAAGCAAAAGATTCAGCAGCTGCTTTTCATCAGCCTTGCGCGCGATGTCGAACGGACGCTCACGCAGCTGAATCTGATTCAAAACATCGATGACTTCTTTTGCTTTTTGCGGTCCCAACGCCTGATTGAGCAAGTTTCTGGCGTATTCGATCCCGCCGTCAAGCACGTATTGACGTGCCTGAGCAGTGTTGACGAATTCGTTCATTACCTCATCGCGTTCTTCGGGAGAAACGTAATCGGTGTTGGCGATTTCGTAACTGACCTGCTGAATCATTGATTCAGGAAGCTGCTTCATGATTTTTGAAGAAGTTTCCGAGCCAAGTGCAATCATTAAGATCGCTGCCCTTTTTATTCCGCTTAATTCTGCCATTTACTCAAAACACCCCAATCTACTGCTTATTCCCTTTTCCGCCTTCCTTGACCCATGCTGAAATCAAGTCAGCAACGACATCAGGATGCTTCGTAGCGTATTCTTTTGCCCTTTGTTCGGTTGAAACGGCGATTTTACGCTTGGTTTCTGTTTCTTTTCTTTGACGTTCCTGTTCTGCCAAAATTTCCGGATCGAGTTCTTCAGCGGCTTCTTCTGCCTCTTCCTCTTCTTCTCCTTCATCGGTTACGTCAACGTCATAATCATCATCATAGTATTCTTCTTCCTCTTCAGCCAAACGACGGCGACGACGAATCACGAGGAAGATGATCGTTCCAAGCGTAAGAACGCCTGCTGCGATCAATGCTCCGATCAATACCCAGTTCGTCTTCTTGACCGGTTTCTTGGCAACCGTCTTCTTCTTCGTCGACTTCGCTCTTGCAAAGTTGACTGCCTGAACGGAAACGGTATCGCCGCGCTGCTTGTCGTACCCGAGAGCTCCTTGAATCAGCTTGCGGATGTTTCTGGCATCGCCTGCCGACAGGTCCCCGTTGATGACGACTGAGCTCGTCATGCGGTTGATCGATCCCGGTGCGTTGATGACCTTTGTCGTCTCGGTATTCAGCTCGTTGTTGACCGTTCTGTTGTACGAAGCATTGTCATTGTTGGCATCGCCCGTAACGTTATCAACGTTGTCGTTTACCTGACCGGTTTGCGCCTGCTTGATTTCGGCCTGCTTGCCGCTTGCCTGAACGTTTTCGCTTCTGATCTGAGGATTGCTGTAATTCGTAATTTTCTTTTCAACTGCGTCAAAATTCAGATCAACGTTTACGGATGCCTTGACTTTGCCCTTGCCGACAACCGGTTCGATCAAGCCCGTAATCTTCTTTTCCATCTGTTTTTCATACTGACTCTTGAGTTTCATGTACTTGCTTGTCGCGCTGGAACTGTCGGAAGCATCGTCTTCTTCATTTTTGTTCAAAATTTTGCCGGTCTGATCGACGACTTTGACGTTCTTTTTGTCAAGTCCCTGAACCGCACCGGTCGTCAAAGCAACGATTCCCTGAACCGCATCCTTCGAAATCGAAGTTCCCTTAAGCGTTAATACGATTGATGCCTTGGCTTTTTTTGAAGTCGAATTGTCAAACACGTTGTCTGATTTTGGAATCGTCAAATTGACTTTTGCCTTGTCAACGTCATCCAAAGCAGCAATCGAGTTTTCCAATTCTCCTGTCAAAGCCCTTTGATACATGATTTTGCGATCTTCATCAGTCGTCATCATGCTCGCCGAGTCAAACAGCTCAAACCCTTTTGAACTGCTCGGAAGCTTGTTGTCGACGGCCAGATCGATTCGATACTGATCGACCTTCGTCTTGTCGACCATGATTGTTTTGCCGTCGTCTGCCAGCTTATATTTGATGTTTTGCGAATCAAGATCCTGAGAAATCGTCCCAGCGTCTGCTTCGCTCAAATTTGAAAACAGCACGCTGTACTCAACGCGCGTGTTCATGTAGTAAACCGTGCCGATTATCGCAAAAAGGCTGATGATTCCAAGAACGATGGCAATCTTGACAAGGCGGCTTAATTCACTCCATTTTGCCTTCAAGGCTTCTAAAGCGTCCTTTACTTTATCCACTTGATTTTAACCCCCTGCTGCTGACTAAAACTGCATGTTCTTGATATCGTTGTATGCTTCAATCACCTTGTTGCGCACCTGAACTGCGGTTTCCAATGATAATTGAGCTTCCGTCATGTTGATCATGACTTTTCCCAAATCGCTTTCGGTTCCGGAAATCATTCCGTTCGTTCCCTGATCCAGGGTGTTCATGTTGCTGTTCAAGCCTGCAATGGCTTTTTCAAGAACCGATCCAAAAGACTTTGCATCAGTTTTTGATATTTGATTTTGTCCATCAGACAGTCCGGTAATCTTGGACAACTGATTCTGATAGTTCTCTAATCCTGAAATTGAATTCATAGCTTATCTCCTAAATTAGTCCTTTGAAATCTCAAGCGCTTTCTTCAAAATGTTCTTGTTTGCTTCAGTTGACGAAACATTTGCTTCATAAGTACGCATCGCTTGAATCATGTCGACCATTTCATCAGCCATGTTGACGTTTGGCATTTCAACGTATCCGTTTGCGTCAGCATCTGGATTCGTCGGATCATACGTCAATTTGGTCGTATTGTCTTCGGCAATGTTCGTTACCTTGACGCCTGCACTTGTAATCTTGTTCGTTCCTTGAGCCTGGCGAAGGTTTTCGGAAAACTCAACCGTTTTTTTCTTATAAGGACCTCCCTCGGCCGTTCTTGTCGTATTAACGTTTGCAATGTTTGTTGATGCCACGTCAAGTTTCATTCTTTCAAGCGAAAGTCCGCTTGCGTTGATCTGAAGTCCGTTAAAAATACTCATAATCTATTCCCCTCAGTGATTAATTACGTAATTCATCATTTTATATCGTCCGTTCAGTTGAGAAGTAATCGCACTGTAATACAGACCGTTTTGTGCTTGATTTACCATTTCGGTATCAACGTCAACGTTATTTCCGTTCTTTTGAAATCCAGTATTGCGGGATGTGATGTAAGGGCCGCTTGTTCCACCGGTTTGCATGTGATTCTTATGAGTTTCCGTCAGATTCAGATTGTCCATCGCTTGACTCAGCTGACTTTCGAAAACGACGCGTTTTGCCTTGTAATTTGGCGTATTGACATTTGCGATATTGTTTGAAATAAGCTCTGAACGCGTTTGCGATACGTCCATTGCCGTTTTTAACAAGTTGTATGTATCCATTTTCTATCCCCTCCTCAATCAGAATACGAAAAAAGCCAATCAGTTGCCTGACGTTGACTGCATCTGGCTTATTCAATTGCAACTAACTGCTTAACTGACTATTCTCTTGCTTTATAGTTAAATTATGACATAGCGATTATAAATTCATTCGTCTATTGATTGAAATATTACCTAAAATAATTATATTTAAAATAATTTTTTATGTTAATTTAGTGAATTTTATTCGATTTTTGAAAACAATAATTTCAAAAAAAATCCACATAATTATTTTATCGAGACCAATCGCAGCGTTTTCATCTCTTTTCGATTCAATTCAGTTGCGTTGCAAACGCTTCAATATAGACTTTATTCACTGTATTTTGCCATAAGCTGCGTTTCTTGCTTCTTTCATACTTCTAATGATGCGAATCGTTTTTGTTATGCTTGTCTAACAACATTCAAATAAATTGATATTCACGCATCTCAAGAAAACGATTGCTTCAAAAAGCAGCTGGAAAAAACTCTGTCGCAAATTGAAAAAACGGATGATTTGCAACCGATTGCAAATTTGATCAGATTTTTGCGCATGCATGATAATCGCCTTCCGTGATGGAAATAGTTTGGCGCGCTGATTTAGCATGCGCTGCATTTGGCAAAATTACGGACACATCGATGAAAATGGATCGTCTGTCCGTAAATGTCTCGCTCCAAAAAGGCGATTACGGACAAAATGGTCAAAAATAGCCGTTTGTCCGTAAATTTGAGTGAAATCCTGGAGAGATTGATTGAACAGCACTGCATTTAAAAAAAGCCGGACAAAAGCAATCGCAAATCGACCGCCTTCGTTCGGCATTTCGTTTGATTAACTGTTTATTTTTTGAATTATAATCTCAACGCGGCGGTTTTGCGCCTTGCCCTCGTCAGTATCGTTTGAGGCTTTGGGCTTATTTTCGGCATAAGCCTGAACGGAAACGTTGCTTTCGCTGATGGCGCCTTTTGAAACGAAGTAGCGCATCACGGTTACGGCACGAGCGGAACTTAATTCCCAGTTTGATGCGTAATTGCTTCGTTTTGAAACCGGAACGTTGTCGGTATAGCCGGCAACGATGACGGGATTGCTGCTGACCTGCTTAAGATCCGGAACAAGCTTGTCCAACATTTGCTTGACCGCATCGGAAAGATCTGCCGAACCCGAATTGAACAAAATGCTTGAATCAAGATTCAAGTGCACGCCGTCGCTCTCATAGCTGACGGTCGTATTGCCGGCACGTCCGGTATTTTGGATGTCCTGCTTAAGTTTTTCAGCAACTTCTTTTAACTGCTGCCGTTCTTGAACACGCGCCTGCTGTTTGCTGAGACTGTTTTGAACGTGCTGCTCGCTTGCCGCGGCCTGCTTTTTGGTCGAGGCGGATGATGCGCCCTTGCCCTTCGTGGCTGTTTCACCCATGTCAATCACGTTGTCAACGGCTGAATTGCTCTTGATCGGGTTAAGCGACATGACTTGACTGAATTCGTTTTTCAAAGCATTGAATTTGTTCGAATCAACGTTGGACATGGCAGAAACAACGATGAACAGACCCAGCAGCAGGGTCAGCATGTCTGAATACGGCAGAAGCCAAGCTTCACTGGCCTCTTCTTCTTTTCGTTCTTTCTTTCTTCTAGCCACGTGCTCCCCTCCTATTCTTCAGAAACTTTGCGCTTTTCTGGCGGAATTTGAGCGTAAAGCTTTTGTTCGATAACTTTTGCGGAATGTCCCGCCTGAATGTCCATGACGCCTTCGATAATCAGCGTCTTAAGCAAAACTTCTTCTTCGTTTTTGGCTTCCAAACGCGTTGCGAACGGCATCATGACTAAATAACCCATGAAGATACCAAAGATCGTCGCAACAAAGGCCGAAGCAATCATCGGTCCTAATTTGTTGATGTCAGAAAGATTGCCCAAGGCACCGATCAAACCGATTGCGGCACCCATAACGCCCAATGTCGGCGACGTTGCACCGGCTGTTTTGAACAAGCCCGACATGCGGTGATGTCTCGTTTCCATCGCATCAACTTCTGATTCCATCAAATCTCTGATCTGTTCTGCTTCGGCCCCGTCAACGACGAGCTCCAGACCTTGTTTCATAAAAGGGTCGTCAAGTTCGTTAACAGGCGCTTCAAGAGCAAGCAGTCCTTCGCGACGAGCAATGTTTGAAAGTTCGACCATTTTCTCGATCGTCCCGTTCAAATCAGGCTCTTCATTTGACATCAACACTTTCATGACCTTCGGAAGTCGCTTGATGTCCGCCATCGTATAGGAAGACAAAACAGCAGCAATCATGCCGCCAAAGATGATTACGGCAACTTCACCGTTCAAAAGCATCGCTACGCTGGCACCCTTCAAAATCAGGGCCATCATGATACAGATTGCCCCAAGAACAAGCCCTATTATCAAAAATATATCCATTTCGTTCCCTCCGTAACTAACTGCTATATATGTACACATTTATTATATCGGTAAAATATGCTTAAAATTAAGCCGTCCGATTAAGATGTATAGTTGACCTTTTTGAGAGTAATTCTTGAATATTTATGAAAATGCGGAGAGCAGCACTACATTTGACAATGATTTGAAGAGTTCGGACAAATGCAGAGCGCGCGTTGGTGAAAGCAGGACAAAACATCCAATGATCTACCGCCACCTCCAAATTCGGCTCGCGCGGATCCGGAAGCAGAACAAAATCTCCAAAATTTGGAAAAATGTTCTACCGCAAAGGCAAAACTCAAACCACGCTGGAAAAAAGCTCCAACATCCCGGCGAGCGTTGCTAAGTCGTAGCCATCAATCGATGCGGCAGCACGCACGCTCTGCATTTGACAAAAAAGAGGATCTTCCCCCTCATCTCTTCCGGGAAAAATCCTCATGCTAAATATTACTTGAAACGTTTCGAATGCTTGGCCAGCTCATCGGCCGTATCGCTCAGTTCGCTAATTGCGACTGCAAGTTCTGACATCGAAGCCGAAACTTCTTCCGCATTTGCGGAAACTTGTTCCGTTCCTGCAGCATTTTCTTCAGTCGAAGCTGAAATTTTGTCGAGGCTTTCGCTTACCTTGGCTTCGATTTCGTTTAACGAATCATTGCCGTGCTTGATTCGCTCGGATGTTGAAATAAGCTGCTCGGTATTTTTGTAAACGGCCTCCGTCGACTTGATCGCAGAATCAATCAGTTGCGTCTGGCGCTTGCCGACTTCTCTTGAAATTTCGACTTCATCCGACAAGCGATCCGACTTCTGTTTGATTTCTTCAATGATGCCGGCAATCTGATTGGTCGACTCCTTGCTTCTGACCGCAAGCTTTCTGATTTCCTGTGCAACGACCGCAAATCCCTTGCCGGAATCGCCGGCACTTTCCGCTTCAATGGATGCGTTCAAAGCCAACAGGTTGGTCTGGCGCGCAACTTCATTGATTACGCCGATAACCTGCGTGATGTTTTGAATGCTGTCGCTCAAATTCTGCATCTCGTTAACGAGGCGTTCCGTTTGTGCTTGCGAGCTGTCCCAGTTGGTGCTTACTTCGGTCATCGTTGCCATGTTTTGCTGATTCAAAGAAGCCGTCTGTGTCGAAACGTTGTCCAATACCTCGACGTCCTTTGCAAGCTCATTGGCAATTCTTGAAAGTTCTTTCATCTGCTCATCGCCATGAACGGTTTCACGCGCCTGGTTCTCGGTGACGCTTGCCACGTCAGTGATCGTTTGCGACACTTCGTCAACTGCGCTTGCCGTCTGTTCAGAAGTTTCGCGCAGTTTCTCGGCATTTTTAGCCGTCTTGACGGCACTTGATTTCACGCTTTCGGTCAATGCAGAGATTGCATCGATCATTTCGTTGTAAGCAAGCGACATCTCATTTAATTCGCTGCGATCTTTTCTTGGCTCAACTGCCATTTTGGCAACCTTGGCCTGAAGACTGTTTCCAAAATCATCCGTGTTAATACGTTCCAAATAACCGTCCTTGCCGCGATTGAATGCTTCCGTAAACCCGCCGAGCATGATTTCGACTGCCTCGATCACAAACACCGATGCAAGTACGACCAACACGACCATCACGATCGAAACAATCAAAGATGTCGTGGCAAGCTTGCCCAATTCTGCGCTGAGGTCGTTTTGAGGAACAAACGCAAAGGCCCATGCCTGACTGTTTGCACCGCCCTTGTTGTAGTAGATTTCGGAAACTCCCTTGATTCCTGAAACCTTCAAAGTCCCCTTCGTTCCCTTTGTTGCCTTGATTTTCTTGTACACATCGCTTGATGAAATATCCTGGCCCTTCTTGTACATTTCTTTCGTATCGCAAGACTTGGTTCCCATTACGGCCCCTTGCTTTGAAATCATGGTAATCGTCCCTTTTTTACCAACGTTCAAAGGCCCGATGGCAGCTTCGACCTTGTCATATTCGACACGCAATGCCAAAACGCCGTGCTGATTGCTGCTGTTTGCAACTGCGCTTGACACGATCGAATAATACTGTCCGGTTGATTCGTCATATGCCGGTTTCGTCCAGTAGACGTTGGACGTGTCGCTCATGGCGCCTCGATACCAATCCTGAGTTCTCGGATCGATTTTTTCCGACAAGCTGTTCAATGCGTAAAGCTTTCCGCTTTGCGTTCCGAAATAGACGTTAGAATAAACGTCGTTTCCGGAAAATGAAGTCTTCATCGTATCAAGTATCTCATTTTCCGTGAATTTTCCCTGCGTAAATCCAGAGAGCGAAGTTCCGGCGTTGACCTTTGCTTCAGCATCGGATGCGATGTCTGACAACGTTTTTTCCATCACTTGAGCAGCCGTTTCTTTGGAAAGCCGGTTGCGCTCGTTCAACAGATGCTTAGTCTGAATATATGATGACGAAAACATCACGACGATCGACAACAATGCTGCGATAATCATAAAGAACCCCGCAAATCGTCCTAATGATTTGCGACGCCCCTTTTTTTTGCCGCTTTCGACTTTGCCCTTGTTTTTAAACAATGTATGTATATTTTTTTTCAATTCTCATTCCTCCACAAGATGCATATATCTCTGATAATCGGATGTTTTGCCTAGTTTTAAACAGATAAATAATATAATTTTTCAAAACATCTTAAAACATCATGAAAATATGATATAATGTTAACCATATGGGGTACAATTTATCAGATTTACTGTATTTCATTCGGATTTAATCAAAGTTATGAGAAGGATTTTTTGCCATGACCAACAGAGTTACGATCAGGGACGTCGCACGTTACGCTGACGTTTCAATGTCAACCGTTTCGCAGATTTTAAACGGAAAAGCCAGCCGTTTTTCGAACGACACGCGCCAAAAAGTACTTTATGCGCGTGATGCTTTGGGCTACGTTCCTGATTTCAATGCGCGAAATTTGATTACTAATTCGGTCAAAACCATCGGCGTGATCGTTCCTGACATCGGCAATCCGTTCTTCAGCACGTTCATCAAAAGCATCGAGCTTTTGGCAATGGAACAAAACTGCATCTCGCTGATTCTGAGCTCAAACGACAATCAGGAACTCGAGCGCAAGCACCTTGAACAACTGATCAATCGCTCAATCGACGGCATCATCATTGCCAGTCCTTCGATTGGACAGGCCGAAATTGACAATCAGCTGAAGAAAAACCATATTCCATATCTTCTGATCGATCAAAATCCGATTGCAGACGGCGATCGCGTCATGACGGACGATTTTAACGGTGCCGAGCTTGCCGTCAATCATCTCGCTCAATTGGGTCATCGCAAAATTGCCATGATTATGGCAAAGAAGCCTTCGGACAACCTCAAGCGAAGGTTTTTCGGGTACAAGCAGGCACTTAATTCAAACGGGCTTGAGTTTGACGAAAAGCTCGTCATTTCGACCGAGATGAGCAAAATCGGCGGGATGAACGCTGCTAACAAGCTGATCCAAACTGATGCCACCGCCGTTTTGACGGTCAACGACGAGGTAGCCATCGGACTTTATCACGGGTTGAATCTTTTAGGCAAAAACGTTCCGGACGACTACTCGGTCGTCGGCTACGACAACATTGACCTTGACGAATATCTTGCACCGCCTTTGACTTCGATTTCTCAGCCGGTTCATGAGCTTGGCGCAACTGTTTTCAAAAAACTCATCGAACGCATCAAGAACCCTGATCTGCCGCAAACCGAGATCATGCTTCCGGTCAAACTGGTTAAGCGCAACAGCACAAAAAAATTATCTTAGAATTTTGAAAAATGCAGAGCACAAGGCAACGACTTGCTTGAAAAAATCCGCGCAAAAAAAAGCGCGGATTTTTTCGTCTCATTTTTTGGAAAATTCAGCTAAAGCAGGATGTACTTGCAGCGTGTTGGGGAATTTTACGGGCAAATCCCCGTTTTCGTCATTTTGCCCGTAACCGCACGTCTTGTTTTACGGGCAAATTCCAGTTTTCCACGTTTTGCCCGTAACCGCACGTCTTGTTTTACGGGCAAATCCCTGTTTTCGTCATTTTGCCCGTAACCGCACGTCTCGTCTTACGGGCAAATCCCCGTTTTCGTCATTTTGCCCGTAACCGCACGTCTCGTCTTACGGGCAAATCCCTGTTTTCGTCTTTTTGCCCGTAACCGTACGCATTGTTTTACGGGCAAATCTCAGTTTTCGTCATTTTGCCCGTAACCGCACGTCTTGTTTTACGGGCATAACAACACTGCCATCCACTGCAGCAAAAAGTCCACGCACCCACACAAAAAAAGACTGGACAAAATGTCCAGCCTTCATTTTATATTCAAAAGTACAAAATACGCTCTGCATTTTTATTGATCATCATAATTATCCAGTGAAAAATTCCACGCAATTTTCTTGATCAAGTCAATGCTGAGAGGTTTTATCGCCGTTTCAAAAGTTACAAATGGGGTTATCCCACTAAGTATATATTTTCTATACTTTTCAACGCATTTGTTAGCATATTCAGGATTATCAATCATCCCAAAATGTTCCCAATAAACTATACGATTACGATTAAGATCGTAAATCGTATAGTCGGGATAGACCTTGCCATATCTTCCAAGATCTAACGGCTTTTCATATTGATTTAAAACATTCGAGTTCTCCAAAACATCGCCTATCATCATCTCCGATTTGGAGCGAACTCTTCTTCCATCGCTTGTCAAAAACACAGGATAACCCAAAGGAAATCCTAGTCCTTCGTACTTCTCATTCCTAATACGCTCAATCAACTGCTCCTTGGTTTCGGTCACAGGACTAATCATCTTTTGAATCCGCGAATCGAAATCATTGTAGATATCATCAAAATCTTTATCACTGTCAAATTTCAAAAATGACTTGGTAGCCTTGAGCCTTTTCTCATTAGCCTTCATGCATTTTTCATCATAATTTTTTTGCAATAACGATGCAACTATCTCAGAATCTCTGGCTAAATACGTTTTATTTCCGAAGTCATCCCGAATGTAATACTGCAACTTTCCATGAGAATTAGAAGTGTAGACATGACCATCAGGCGCGCCTCGCGAGTCTCCCCTCCAAAATGGCGGCTAACTGTCGTCTTTTTTCAAATTCTTCCGACATACGACGATGGATTTCATCCATATGATTTCCTCCCATTTTTTTAAAATTACTTAACTTTAACATTTATTTCGATTTTTTTCAATTGTTTTTAATATAAAATACAGTGCACGTACTACCTAATATTTTTGGAACAACAAACCGTACCCGTCCGCATTATTTTACGGGCAAATCCCAGTTTTCCACGTTTTGTCCGTAAGCCTCACGCTCGCCAAGCCAAACATCAGATCAATCAAAATCCCGCCGCCATCGACATGCAAAAAAAACAGGACTTCTTAAATCACGCATAAGAAGTCCTGTTGCTGCATTCTTATTTTGTTACATATACTGCCTGTTTGCCCATCTGTTTATAGGCGGCGGCAAAATCATTCCAATCGACCTCACGATTTTTATAACCATAAGGATCATTGACATAGATTACTCTCTTGTCTCGATCAAATCCCGTGATGCAAACGCTATGCTCGCTGTAGGTCACGTCGATTTTCCCGTCAGGAGTATCCCAGGACTCAAAATCACTGACCGGAGCAAATGCAGTCGTCGTAATCGTCCAAACCGGATGGCCTTCTTCGACTTTATTGACGACAGTATCAAAATTTGAACCTGTCAAATCATAAACGTTATCAGCGTATTGTTTTGCAAGCTTATAGATGGGCCCATGATAAACGCCAAGTCCAGCGGACGTGCTCCCGGAAACGGAACCGACGAATCCGTCATTAGGGTTACCGTGTTCCCCGTTATCATATTGAAACGGAACCGTTTCAATATTGTCTGCAAGTTCTGACTTGGTAACGTCAATTCCGTTATAATTCAAAACCATCGCCAAGGACGTTACTTCACACCCGTTATAAAGCTTGGGATCGTCCATCTGATTAATCAACGGAACATTCAACACCACGCGTTTTTTATGAACAACCTTGGCATCTGATTCGTTAAACAGTTCTGATGCTTTATCTACAATATTTCCCGGGTTATATTTCCAAATCACCACAACTGCCCCGATTAATAAGATGCCGGCAACCGCTAAAAAGAAAGGTGCCTTGGATCTTTTGCGATAAACTTTACGCCTGCCTTTTTTTCTTGAACCAGAATATTTCCCCCGATTGTTACTTCTTCTGGAAGTATTGGGCATAATTTGTCACCTTTCCAAATCAAGAACATTTATCGGTTAGTTTTCGTCGTCATTCTTTACAAGCGACATGCCGCCATTTTGTTCAGAATCGTCTTCTTCTGCAGGGCCGATGCCAAGCGCTTGCGAGAAGGTCGCATCAACGATCGCAATGACGTTTTTGGCAAAATCCTCATCATCTTCCGCATCAATGTCGATTGCACGCTGATCGTAGTGCGGGCCAACGGTATCTGACAGAAAATCGATCAGCTTGTTGTGAACGGCAACGACCAATTCCCAATTGCCCTCATCGTTGTAATCGACCTCTTCTTGACCGTTTTCAAGCGCTTCATTGGTCAAACGCATCATCGCATACATGCCCGCATGCTTTGAGAGCGTGAACAAAGCATCTGACAGCAGCAACGGCAACTTGACGTAGTCGCGATAAATATTATCAATTTCTTTATAAACGTTGTATTGATCATTGATAAAATTCATGAATTGCTGTTCTTCTTTTTCAATATCGTATTTCATTAAAATTCCTCCCTAAAAGTTCGCTGTTTCAAAACTCGGCATTTTTCTTCATTATTAAGCAAATACGTAAACGTAAAATAAATATCCTCCTAAGCCCAGGCAGCACAGGCCGATTACGAACAAGATCAATCTTGTCATCAATGAATCGCGTTCGTGCATCCCGATTGCGCTGACGATCATCAGCAATCCGAAAAAGGCAAAAAGCAGGATAATCAGTATTATTGACAGCCGCACCTCTTCCACCTCAGTTAAAGTATTATCATTCAACAATTATAGCATAAAACGCGTGGCTTGTAATGCTGTTCCTGAATGCGAAAAACGCCGCAATGCTTTCAAAAAAGCCGTGCAGCGTTTCAATATTTCGGCCGGAACAATCAGTTGGACTCGGCCGTTTTGTTCATTAATCTTCGTTTTTTAGTACCAACCGTTTTGCAACCAGTGCGACTTGGCATTTGCCCATGAACCATAGCGGTTAAGCACGTAGCTGTTGGCAACGCGTTCTTGGTTTTCAGCAGAATAGTCGCCGCCCAAGTATGCGCTTGAAAGCTGATACTTGCCATAATAGTTGCCGTTTTGAGCAGTATATGAACCGCCTGATTCGCGTGAAGCGATCCAATCGCGCGCAGCCTGTTCGCTTGATGAAGCAACTGCTTGCTGTGTTGTCTGCATCGTTTGTTGCTGTGATGCTTGTTGCGTCGTTTGCTGCTGTGATGCTTGTTGCGTCGTTTGAGCACTTTGTTGCGTCGTTTGTTGCTGTGATGCTTGTTGCGTCGTTTGAGCGCTTTGTTGCGTTGAAACGGCAGCATCGCCATTATTCGCATTGATTACGAGTTTTTGACCTGGGAAAATCAAATGAATGTTTTGCAACGAATTCAATGATTGAATTGAAGAAACAGTCGTATTATTCTCATCGGCAATTTGAGATAAAGTATCGCCAGACTTGACCGTAACCGTATCAGCGTTTGCTGCGGCTGCGCCTGCAACGGTAAAACCTGCAGCACATGCGATTGATAAAGCAACTTTGTTAAATTTCATAAATAAATTTCACTCCTGTGTTTTATATCAAACCTATTACGTCTGTAGTAAGCATTATTCTTACTCTGGTGAAGATCCTCACGCTCGCTTGCCTCACGAGCTAACATGGAACATTATATGGGAGCAATGTAACAATCAAGTACCAGGATAATTACAGGAAAGCGTTTCCTTGAAATTTTTGTTACATTCCGTAATATTTATAATGTGATTTTTTTAAATATATTTACCTTGAAGCCTTGACAGCACTGAATTTTTTAGCTTGAAAATAAATCTATCCTTATACTGAATTGTTAACGATCCGTTTCCACGATATTTTTGCGAAATTCCCGAAATTTTTTTTGAAAAAAAATAATTCCGGCTTTCTTCTGCTAAAATACAGTAAAGAAACCGAAATTTGTAATATTTTTGAAATATTGTAAAATCCAATTTGAACATTCGTTCGTATTAAGCGTTGTTTTTCCTTTGCTTACGCCATTTTCGATAGATGAAAACAACTGAAAATAAGATTACAAATCCTGCCAAAGCCCCGATCGCAAGGGTTTTGCTCCCTTCAAAGATTGCGTTTCCGCCAAAAGCATAGATGAAAGACGTCGGAACCATCCCGATTACGATACATGAAATTGCGGTTGAAACAGAAAGTTTCAGATGAACGCTCACATAGTTGACGATAAACGAAGGAAACATCGGCATCATGTATCCTGCGAGGATGCCATAAATTTTTTGCCTGTGCTGTTCGATTTCCGCAATGAACTCTTCGAGCTTTTGAGAACGTTTTGGCAGATCGTAGCGCGTAAAAAACAGCCACATGCACAGATTTCCGAGCGAAGTGCCGCAAAGGTTCATCAAAAATCCGATGCACGGTCCGAAACATGCACCGTTGAAAATGCAAACGACAGAACTGGAAAAAACCGGAATTGCAGCAGTCGTTATCGTCAGCAATAATAGAAAGAACGCATCTTTTATCCCATGATCGCGAAAAACAGTCTTGAGCAATTGGCGATCGACGTCCGGATCCCAAAAAGCAAGCAGCTGACCGATGTAATCGTGAAAAACGAACCCAAAGGCTGCGATCAAGATTATCAGGTCGACCAGACAAAGCACATAGATTAACCTTTTGTGTTTCAATTTCCTTCTCATCGCCAAAATAATCACCTGCTTTTGAAAATTTTCTACCTATTAAGTATATCCCAAATCATGCACGGATGAAAACCAAAAGAAGATGACGGGAAAAACTATGTTTCAAATTAAAGGATGAGGCTGGGAAAAAATCTGCCTCAAATCTAAAATCAGGATGATTTGGAATTAATTGCAAATCTGATCCGGTTTTTTGTATGCATGACGCCTGCCATGATGGAAATAACCAAAAATAGTTTGGCGGTAAATTTGACTGAGAGCTTGGCGCGCTGATTTATCAGGCACTGCATTTGTCAAAATCACTGCCGTTTACGGACAAATCGATGAATATGGACATGCTGTCCGTAAATGGCCTGTCCGAAAAATAGCGATTACGGACAAAATGGGCCAAAACAGCCGATTGTCCGTAAAAATTCAGACGTTTCGGACCCGGTTTTACGGACAATTGCTCCAAAAAGCGGCTTGTGTCCGTAAATCCTCAGCATAATGGCCCGAAATTTACGGACAAATCACCGGAAAATGCCGGTTTGTCCGTAAAATGCGTTTTGCTTACGGACAAACCATCAAAAATGTGCTCTTTGTCCGTAAATTTGAATGAAATCTTGGCTGAATCGGTTGAGCAGTACTGCTGCTTGAAAAAAGTAGTTTTTATTCATTGGGGCTGTTGGTTACGCTCGGAGCTTTGATCGAATTGAGATAAAAAAGGATGTTTCACGTGAAACATCCTTTTTTCAGATTATTCTGAATTTGCCGTTTTGCTCAAACAGCTTGCCCATTTTCAACAACAGGTCTTCCCTGCCCTTTTTAGCAACGAATTGGACACCAAGCGGCAGCCCGTTTGAAGCAACATGAACCGGCAGGCTGATGGCCGGGTTGCCCATGAGGTTTGCCTGCTGAGTAAACGGGGTTGCTGCAAGACTAGGCATGAAGAATTCATAAACCAAGTCGGTCCGCTCTCTTGAAGAAAGCTCAGAGATGTGGCGCATTTTTGCCCGCATTGATTCATTGATGAACTGATGGGAAACTTCAGGTGCCGTCTGAGCCGTTGTCGGGGTCAGGAAGAAACTGTATTTTTCAAGAAAAGCGTCCATGACAAACGCAGCCTGGTCCCAATTTGCGAGCATGCGGCTGTAATCCGTCGCCTTGACGTCCATGCCGGCCTGACAGATGCACCAGCTGATGAGCTCCATGTCATCAATTTTAAGCTTGCGTTCAAGCGCGTTTTCAATGTTTGAAAACATTACGGCTGATTCGACGTCATTGACGAGATAATAGTCCTTGATCAGCTGAGTTCCGTCCAGTTTCGGTTCAGTTTCTTCAATTTCAAAACCTTGCTCTTCAAGAAAATTCACGGCTGAAAGAACTGCCTGCTTTGCGGCTTCTGAAACCTTCGTCTGAACGGGCGAATTCAATGAAAAGGCAACTTTGCGGTTTTTTGGCAACTGATCTTCAAGATTGAAGGAAAGCAGCGGGGTCTGAAACGGAGCCGGTGGTTGAACCGTTTGAACGGCGGCAAGCAGGCTGGCTGTGTCTCTGATCGAACGCGTTATGGCAAACGAGACGGATGCTCCCTGCCATCCGCGCCATGAAGAAGGGCCGACCGGAGTTCTGCCGCGCGTCGGTTTCAGTCCGATCAAGCCGGTAAACGATGCCGGAATTCTGATTGAGCCGCCGCCGTCGCTTGCTGCAGCAAGCGGCACCATTTTTGAAGCCACTGCTGAAGCAGCCCCGCCTGAAGACCCGCCCGAGTAAAATTCAGGGTTCCAGGGATTGCGTGCCGGACCGTACAATTTTGAATCCGTGACGTTGGTAAAGCCGAATTCAGGCGCATTTGACTGTCCGATGATGATGAACCCGGCTTGCTGCAGTGCCTTGACGAAATTATCGGTTTGAGTTGCCTTGGCATCTTTGAAGAGTTTCGAGCCGTCTGTTGCCGGCTCGCCTTCAAGATATTGACCGAGACTTTTTAGCAAAATCGGCACTCCCGCAAAAGGTCTGGCAAGATCGACGCAGCGTTTGGCTTCTTCCAGGGCTTTTTCTTCGCGCAGGCTGACGACCGCGTTCAGTTGGCCGTTTTTTGTTTTGATCTCGGAAAAAGCATTCATGACGGCTTCTTTTGGTGACAGCTGTTTTGTTTTGATCAGATTGGCGATTTCAGTGGCATCAAATTCCATGACAAACTCCTTTGGTTAACTATTTTTGTGATATCGGTTTACGAAAAACATTGTAACATATTGAGGGCGGGAAAAAATCCGTTTTATTAAGGACCGAACGAAGCAGTGCTGCTTACGAATTATTTTGCCAGTTTTAATGCATGAAGCCTTGCTTATTTGTGCAATGGCAGAATTTGGTTTTCATATACGCAAAAAAACCAGATGAGATTCGCAAATCAATTGCAAATTTCGTCCGGTTTTTTCAGCCTTTTGAGCAGATTAAAGTTCTTTGGTCAATTCGGCAATCCTGTCGACAGTTTTGTCCAGGAATTTGATCGTATTTTGCAGCGGCTCATCGGTCGTGATGTCAACTCCGGCAATTTTGGCCGCTTCAATTGGTGCCGGGCAATTGTCAAATTTCAGGAATTTGAGCCATGCATCGATTGCGGGCTGACCTTGTTCTTTGATTTTCAGATAAGCCTGAGTCGAAATCGTCAGACTTGCCGAATAGGTGTATGGATAAAGTCCCATATAATAATGAGATTGGCGCATCCACGTCAAGGCTGCGTCATCGTCAATTTCAACCGCATCGCCCCAGAATTTCTTCAGGACGGCTTTTTTGATTTCGCAAAGTCGATCTCCGTCAAAGCCTTCGCCGTTATCGATCAGCTTATAGACTTCGCGTTGGAAGGCTGCTTCCAAAAGGTGCGTGACGAAGTTGTGATAGTAGGTGTTCGTCAGCATCTTTGTCAGGGCGAAACGCTGCATCCGCTTGTCTGAACTCTTTTCTTCAAGCGCATGAGTCAATAAGAGTTCGTTGAAAGTCGATGGTGCTTCAACGATGTAGGTTGAAACTCCGCAGCTCAGCGGATGGTTTGTTTTGTTCGTCAGCATTTCCTGTCCGGCATGTCCGAGTTCGTGAACGAGCGTGTAAACGTCAGCCATTTCATCAGTCCATGACATCAAAATATATGCATGCTTGCCATATGGCGTTGTTTCAAAGCCGCCGGTTTCCTTGCCTTTATTGGCAGGGAAGTCGATCCAGCGTTCGTCAAAACATTTCATGATCATGTCATGGTATTTTGGCCCCAGGACTTTGATCGCATCGGAGATATATTCCGGTGCTTTGTCCAATGGGACTTTCGGTGCAAATTCAGGGTCGAGATCGATCTGAAGATCTGAGAACGTCAGCTTGTCCAAGCCGCGTTCCTTTTGGATTAATTTGACGTATTTTTGCATGACGGGGCCAAGTTTTTCGATGATGACATCGATTTGACGATCGAAAAATTCGCGCGGAACTTCCTGATCGTCCAACAAGTAATCGAAGACCGAGTCGTATCCGCGCAGGGTTGCCATGTTTTTTTCCTTGGAAACCTGTGCGTAGTAGTTGGCAGCCACGGTATTCTTGTATTGATTCAAAACTTTTGAGAATGCTTTGAATGCCGCATGACGCAGCTTGTGATCCGGATTATACTGATAGCTGTTTTCATAAAGCACGAATGACAGAGGGTATGTTTTGCCGTCGACTTCAAAATCCGGGAACGACATGTCGGCTGCCCGGCATGTCGTATAGATTCCTTCAAACGAAGAAAGAGTCGGTTCGATCGAACTTAGCGCGCTTTCGACTTCGCTGCTCAAGCGATGCTTTTTGATGCGCTTGAATTCTCTGATGGCGGCACCAAGATCAGGACGCTTGTCTGAAACGGCATCAAGCGTTTCGTTATCGTTGTCCATGATCTGAGCTCTGTATTTTGCAAGCTCGGCATTGTAGTCGGCTTCAAGCTGGTCAAGAATTCTTAAAAGCTGGTTGTAGTGCGGATCCGTCATATCGGTCGACTGTTGCAAAAAGCCGTAATGACCAAGCAGATCCATGCGAACTTCCATCTCGCCCAGATCGTCCAATGCGGAAATAATCGTTTCAGGATCGTTCAGCTTTTGATCGTACTTGGAAAAGTCCGCGAGCGCCTTTTTTTCTGCTTCGATGTCTTTTTGCCAGGCATCGTCATTTTCGTAAAGAATACCGACGTCCCAAGTTTGATGTACCGGAACGTCTTTTCTGTCAGGTAAACCCATGATAAAACCCCCATATTATGTATTTGTCAAAAATAACAAGAAAATCATAGCAAACAAAGTTTCTAAAGTCTATAAAAATGCTCACGCACCGAGACTCGACAGTTACATGAACATGTCATCAGAGACGAATCTTGTCGGGTGTCGTGTCTTATCTGTTTTTGAGTCTGATTGGCTACATTGGTTACAAGACAGGCGTTTCGACGATGGAACCGAGTAGAATATTTTTTCAATTTTGGATGATTTTGTTCTACTTTCGAGGCCGTGCGGGCCGAATTTGGAGTCGGCGGTAGAACATTTTCTCAATTTCTGGAGATTTTGTTCTACTTTCGGAGCTGCGCGGACCGAATTTGGAGTCGGTGGTAGAACATTTTTTCAATTTTTGGAGATTTTGTTCTACTTTCGATGTCGCTCACCCTGAATTTGGAGGCGGCGGTAGAACATTTTTCCAAATTTTGGAGATTTTGTTCTACTTTCAGGGGTTATGCCCGTATAATGGTGTAAATTGATAAAAAAAGAGAGCCAAGTGCTCATC
>ERZ773170.201-NODE-201-length-67766-cov-6.667056_pt1 | contig 67766 bp, 54 predicted proteins | sample MGYA00581002_ERZ773170 | MGnify/ENA primary metagenome ERZ773170 (study PRJEB29015, sample SAMEA2737811) | human gut metagenome | biome: human gut; feature: human-associated habitat; material: faeces | place: China | collected 2012 ... | reverse complement strand
TGCAAGCAGATGGCGTGCAAAGTCGCCAGACGCTCTTTGTGCGGTATTGCCTAAACACATATGCGAATCTGAAATCCCGAAAGTAAGGAGAGAAAGCTATGACAGAAGCAGAGTGCATTGCATTAAAACAGCAGGCATTCCGAAAATATTTTCATTCTCTGAATGAACAACAGCAGCAGGCGGTTTTTTCCGTAAACGGACCGGTTCTGGTGCTCGCCGGTGCCGGCAGCGGCAAGACCACCGCCATTATCAGCCGAATTGTCAACATGATTTATTTCGGTGACGGCTACGCACAGGCAGACGGCTACCTGCCGGAAGAAGATGCCGTCTGGCTGCAAGCCTACATTGACGGAAAAGAACCGGAAGACGTGGAACGCCTGCGGGAGATACTGGCAATTGCCCCGATCCGTCCGTGGAACATTCTGGCGATCACCTTTACCAATAAGGCTGCCGGAGAAATGCGGGCACGTCTGGCAAGCACCCTGGGAGAGGAACTGGCATCTTCCGTGCATGCCTCCACGTTCCACTCTGCCTGTGTACAGATCCTGCGGCGAAGCATCGAACGGCTGGGATACGGCAGTGACTTTGCCATTTATGATGCGGACGATTCCCGAAAGCTGATGAAAAGCTGCCTTGCAGACTGCAATGTTTCCGAAAAGCAGTTCCCGCCGCGGGGTATCGTGCAGGAGATCAGCAATGCCAAAGATGCGATGATCTCGCCGGAGGAAATGTGGGAAGATGCCGGAGAAGACTACCGCAAGCAGACGGTTGCCAGACTGTATGCGGCGTACCAGCGGCATTTGCGGGAATCCAACGCTCTGGATTTTGACGATATTATTTACCTGACTGTGGAACTGTTCCGGCGGTTTCCGGAGGAACTGGCAAAGTATCAGTACCGTTTTCCCTATGTACTGGTGGACGAGTATCAGGACACGAACCATGCTCAGTATCAGCTGATTTCGCTGCTGACTCATGCCAGCGGAAACCTTTGTGTTGTGGGTGATGATGACCAGAGTATCTACCGGTTCCGCGGAGCGACGATCGAAAACATTCTCGGATTCGAAGAAGAATTTCCGGACTGCACCGTGATTCGTCTGGAACAGAATTATCGTTCCACCCAGAATATTCTGGACGCTGCCAACAGCGTGATTGCCAACAATACCGGCAGAAAGTCCAAACATCTCTGGACCAATGCCGGAGCCGGGGAGAAGATCACGTGGTACAGAGCAGCAGACGAATCGGACGAGTCTGCCTATGTTTCGGATACCATTTTGAAACAGGTGAAAACTGGCGAAAAGTACAGCGACCATGCGATTCTGTACCGTATGAACGCCCAGTCCAACATGCTGGAACGGGCACTGGTACATAAGGGAATCCCGTATCGCATTTACGGCGGCACACGATTCTATGACCGCAAGGAAATTAAAGATATTCTCGCCTATATGAGCATCGTGGAAAATCCCAACGACCGTGTGCGGTTTGAACGTATTGTCAACGAGCCTAAGCGGGGCATCGGCAATGCTACCCTTGCCCTGCTGCTGCAAATTTCGCAGGATCTGCACCTTTCTCCGCTGGAGGTCCTGCAGAATGTGGAACAGTATCCGGCACTTTCCAAGAAAAAAACGGCACTGAAAAAGTTTGCAGAACTCTGGGAGGCGTTGATCACCGCAGAACGGGAACAACCGCTGGAACAGTTTCTGGATACGATTCTGGAGAAAACCGGCTACCATGGCATGCTGGAAAGCATGGGTGAGGAGGGCACGTTCCGTCTGGAAAACATCGAGGAATTGAAAACCTCGATCCTGACCTACCAGAACGAAGCTGAAGAAGCTTCTCTCGGCGGATTTCTGGAAGAAATTTCTCTGTACACTGACGTGGACAAATACGAACCGGATCAGGATACAGTGATGCTGATGACAGTGCATTCCGCCAAGGGTCTGGAATTCCGGAATGTTTTTCTGGTGGGTATGGAGCAGGGTGTTTTCCCCGGAAATCGCAGCCTGAGCACACCGCAGGATCTGGAGGAGGAACGCCGTCTGGCTTATGTAGCACTGACCCGTGCCAAGGAGAAGCTGACGCTGACTACTGCTGCCAGCCGTATGCTGTTTGGTATGACCATGCGAAATCCACCCTCGCAGTTTCTGGAAGAAATCGACAAGTCACTGCTGGAAGAAAAAACTTCCCGGCGGCAGTCCAAGCGGGGGATTCCGGCAGGCAATGCGGAGTCTGTGCAATCTATTTCTTTGTTGCAGCAGCAAATGGCTGCGTCTAAGAAACGGGTGTATCAGGCACAGCCCAAGGAATTTCACGTAGGTGAACGGGTAAGACATGCGGTTTTCGGCGACGGCACCGTGCTTTCAATTACCAAAATGGCAAATGATGCAATGCTGGAAGTCGGATTCGATCAGGTCGGCACCAAACGGTTAATGGCAAGCCACCCAAAAATCAAAAAGCTGGAGGAATGATTCTTGAAAAACGGTTATCGTATCACAGATGCTCATGCCCATGTGTTTCCGGACAAGATCGCGGAAAAGGCAACAGAGGGGATTTCTCATTTTTATGATCTGCCGATGCAGTACCATGGCAGAGTGGCAGAAATGTTAGAGAATGGCACGGCTGCTGGTATCGATCATTTTCTGGTCTGCTCTCCGGCAACTACCGTGACACAGGTACACTCGATCAACAGCTTTCTGGCATCTTGTGCGGCGGCATACCCCATGTGCACCGCTTTCGGAACGCTGCACCCTTATGCGGAAAACGTGGAGGCAGATTTTCAGCAGCTGCGATCCCTACAGCTTCGCGGTGTCAAGCTGCATCCGGATTTCCAGAATTTTCCCATTGATGATCCGCGGGCATATCCCATGTACGAGATGATCCAGAGCTCCGGTTTGCCGATCCTGATGCATATGGGTGATGCCAAGTCCGACTTTTCCCACCCGTACCGTCTGGCAATGATTTTGCGGCAGTTCCCAAAATTGCGGATCATTGCAGCACATTTCGGCGGCTGGGGGCAGTGGAAAGAGGCAAACGCCATTTTGCAGCCGGATGAACGGCTGCGGTTCGATACCAGCAGCAGCCTGCCGTTTTTGCCGCCGGAGGAGATTCGAAAGCTGCTGTCCCACTTCGGGGCAGAGAACTGCTTCTTTGGCGTAGACTACCCCATGTGGGATTATAGAAAGGAATTGGAACGCTTTTTTGCATTGGAACTTTCGGATTCGGAAAATCGTGCAATTCTTTCCGAAAATCTTGAGGTATTTTTGGACGAATCCTACAGCTGATTTGATAATCAAAGAAATTTCAGAGAATGCTTATCTCAGAAAAGAAAAAAGTAAAATACTTTTCGTAAAATTAACTTTTCATTTTCTGTGTTTTGTGGTATACTAATAAAAGATAAGCATATGAAAGAATCTATACAACCAAAAGGATGCGTGAATTACTTATGAGAAAGACAAAGATTGTTTGTACGATCGGACCGGCGACAGATGACGATTCCGTTATGCGGCAAGTTATGCTTTCGGGCATGAACGTCGCTCGTTTTAACTTTTCCCACGGCGACCACGCCACACACGAAAAACGGTTTGAGCAGATCTCCCGCCTGCGGGAAGAACTGGGTCTGCCTATTGCCACACTGATGGACACCAGAGGACCGGAGATTCGGCTGGGCAAATTTGTAGATGATAAGCCAGTCACCATTGAAACCGGCGACACCTACACATTGACTACTGACGATGTTCTCTGTGATGATAAGGTAGGCAGCATTTCTTTCAAGAACCTGCCCCGTGATGTCAAGCCGGGCGTGCACATTCTGGTGAATGACGGCGTAATTGAAATGGTTGTGGAAAAGGTGACCGTCACTACAATTGTCTGCCATGTCATTCACGGCGGTGTTCTTTCGAACAATAAGGGAATCAACGTGCCGGGGGTACAGCTGTCTATGCCATACCTCAGTGAAAGCGATAAAAACGACTTGGAATTCGCAGCGAAAATGGGATTTGACTTTATCGCTGCCAGCTTCGTGCGGACTTCTGCGGATATTGACTATCTGCGGAAGTATACCCAGAGTCTGGGCTGGTTCGATGTCCGCATCATTGCCAAAATCGAAAATGTGGAAGGCGTTCGGAATATCGACGAGATTCTGGAAGCCTCTGACGGCATCATGGTTGCCCGCGGCGATCTGGGCGTAGAAATCCCCTTTGAGCAGATTCCGTCTGTCCAGAAGCAGCTGATTCGCAAGGGCTATCAGGCGGGCAAGCAGGTCATCACTGCAACCCAGATGCTGGAATCTATGATTACCAATCCGCGTCCGACCCGTGCCGAGATCACAGACGTTGCCAACGCGATCTATGACGGTACCAGTGCGATCATGCTTTCCGGCGAAACCGCTGCCGGTGCCTTTCCGGTAGAGGTTGTCCGCACCATGGATCTGATTGCACGTACCACCGAAGACGACATCGATTATAAGGGCATGCATTCTGCAAGTCGTACCAAAAAGAACGCGGACATTGCCAATGCGATTGCCCACGCGACAGTTACCACAGCACACGATCTGGACGCAGCTGCCATTCTGACAGTAACCATGTCCGGTGTCACTGCCAGAGAAATTTCCAAGTATCGTCCGTGCTGCCCGATCATCAGCTGCACGGTAAGCGAACGGGTACGCCGGCAGATGAACTTGAGCTGGGGCGTTTATCCGATGCTGGTCGATGAAGTTTCCAATACCGACTCGCTGTTTGATGCATCAATTCACGCTGCCCTCCGTTCCGATTTGGTCAACAAGGGGGATATTGTAGTAATCACTGCCGGTGCACCGGTAGGCGTTTCCAATACCACCAATATGATGAAGGTAGAACGTATCTGATTTCAAAAACCATAAAATGATACAAAAAACCGGCACAAGATGCTTTCACAACATCTTGTGCCGGTTTTGCTTGTTATGGCAATTATCACCGGATATAAAGGCAACATGCAGTTTTACATGCTGTCACCTCAGTTTATCAGTCAGTTTCCTTGTCGTCTGTTGCCGGAAGCACTTCCAGCACGATACAGGTAATATTATCCACGCCACCGTTCTGTAGTGCAGCCTGCACCAGCACTGCGGCTTCATTGAAATAATTTTCGGAGAGAAGCTCTGCAATTTCTTCGTCCGAACACATATTGGTCAGTCCATCGGTGCACAGCACAAACTTTGTGCCGACTTCCAACGGCAAGGGGGGTCTGCTGTCCGCATTTAACCCCGTCTTTTTGCGGTCGGAGCCGATGAACAATGTCAGCCGATGCTGATCGGGACTGTGCTTGGCTTCTTCTTCTGTATAGATCGCAGCTTCTACTTTTTGGTTGGCAACGGTATGGTCGCGGGTGAGCAGCGTCAGCTGATCCGTCTGATAGCGATAGATCCGGCTGTCCCCCAGATAATATAACTTTACCGCATCTCCCAGAAAATAAAGCATGGAAAAAGTAGTTCCGCCGGTTTGGCAGTGCTTTTCTGTGAGCATGTCGCAAATGGCGTTGTTTGCCTCCGTGGTATAAGAAGAAACCAGCTGATCCAGCATACGTGTCCCGTCTGCGTGTTTCAGCTTTTTCTCGTATTTTCGGAGTGTCTGCACCGCAATTTCCGATGCCACTTCGCCATACGCTGCTCCGCCCATACCATCGAACACCGCAAAACTCATGCCGTCTGCGTAATGAATGGTATAGGAAGCAGAAAAATCGTTCCGGAATATGTCGTTCATATACAACCCTTCCAGATAGAAGTTGTCCTCATGATTGCCCCGCACTTTTCCGATGTGTGTTGCAACAGAAACACGCAGGTTGTAGTTCTTGATTCCGGAATGATAAAAGGGTTCTGATGTTTCTCCGGGATAATTTCCGCCATAGTAAAAAAATGGATTAGAACTTTGCGATTGCTCCGGTTCTGTATTTTTATGATTGAAAAACATCATAGAATCTCCTCATTCTTCAAAGCGGCTGTGGGGGAGCCGCTTCTGAAATTGGTATGACCTCAATTGTCATCATACCATATTCCGCGGGAAAAGTAAACACTTTTCCGTGAAAATTCCGAGAGAAGCCATGATTTTTCTCACATGGTACAGTTTTTTGAAAAAATATTGTGCAATACTTCCAAAATATAAGACCATTTTCTTTGTGTCAGGTACAATTGCAGCAGCAATCCAGAATCAGGTTCAGCAAAATATTTGCCGCACAGCAGCGAACACAGCCGCTGTCATCGAAGCCTCCGCCCATATAAGGCTGCTGCATTTGCTGGTAGGAGAAACCAGGGGATTCCAGCTGCTGTACCAGTTTCTGATATTCATAATTGTTGGGTTCCATTTGTGCAGCGGTTCTGGCATACTGGAGAGCCATAGCGTTGTTGCCGGCACCAGAATGTGCTACAGCAGAAACATAGTACCACTGGGCATTTCGGTTGCTGATGCCTTCCAGTACGCGGACAGCTTCGGTAAATCTGCCGTTGCGAATGAAGTTTACGGCAGCCTGCAAGTGAACGCTGTTCTCGTCGCCGGCTCCCGCAGAGGTGTTCCGGTTGTAGAAGTCGCCATATCCGCCAGAGTTCTTGTGCTGGCGTTCGTCCATGATCGTTTGGTATGCCTGCTGGATCTGCTTGAACTTTTCTTCATACATTTTTGCATTGGGTTTGTCCACGTTGGCATCGGGGTGATATTTTCGGCTAAGGGCACGATAAGCCTTTTTCACTTCCTGATCGGTTGCGGTGCGGGGAATCCCCAGTACTTCATATGGATCCATGTTTTATTTCTCCTGTTCTTTCTTTTTCTGATAAAACTTTGTCCAGACACCGGCATATAAAATATTTCGCAGGATCTCTTCGTAGTGCAGAATGGGCAGCCGTTCAAATGCCGCCGCACAGGAAGACATCATCATTTGCAGCAGAGCCTCGCAGTTCTGCGAAAACTGCGGCTCGGTGGTGTCTGTCTGGTGAAAAGGGTTGTAGCACTGTTTTTTTCGGTCGTGTTCAAGATCGTCATAAGCGTCCAGCAGATAGATGAACTTTCCCAGATAAAATCCCACCTGCCGGAGCGTGTCTGCCCAGATGTCATCTTTCCAGACAAATAATTCGCCCAGCATGGTGCCAAAGCAGCCTGCCGGAATTTCCGGATTGGATTCGTGATTCTGCTCCATTTCGTGCAGCTTTTCCAGTTGTGTGCGGACAACGCTGCACTTTTCCGGATACTGCTGTTGGATTTTCCGGTAGCTTCTGGAGAACATGCCGGCGGCGGCACGACGGGAGATCTTTCGCTCGTCGTTCCAGTCGTCCATGCACTTGTCACGAAACAGCAGAATGCTCATATCTGCGGCATAGTCTGTCACGGCACTTTGTATGTGCAGATTCTTGTGAAACGGGTGTGCAATACAGCGTTGTTCCGCCTTGGTTTCTTCCGGTTCATACAGACCGGTCAGCAGCAGGATCAGAAAAGTCATGTCATAGCTTAGCGTCCAGCGTGCCGCTGTACCGTGCCGCCGATGCAGTGCCTCACAAAGTCCGCAGTAACAGCCATGGTAAATGTCATATTCCCGAAACCGCAGTTCCGGCTTGTATGCCCGAATGTATCCGTACATCGCTTAACTCCGTTTGATAAAGTGATTGCGGCAGTTCGGACAGGTGATCTCGATCTTTCCCTTGCCCTTGGGAACACGGACTTTCTGTCCGCACTGGGGGCACTGGAAGATCCGGTGTGTTTTGTCGACGCTTTTCTTGCCGAAGAAGCCGCGGATCGGGGCAGTCAGTTCCAGAAACTTTGCGTTTTCTGCCTGCCGGCGTGCAATATTCTTGGAAAAGATGCGGAAATAGGAATACACCAGCACTGCAATGGCAAGCAGATTAAAGATGCTGTTTGCCGCACTGCTTTTGCTGGAAAAAATGGCGACCAGCAGGAAAAACAGAAATACCCCGAAAAGGAATTTGTTCAGGGTATCGTTCCCGCCGTATCTGCCACGCATGAATTGCATCAGCCGTTCTCTGAAATTGGACATAGGGAAAACCTCCTTTTGTAAGGAAACAGGGCTGTCAAAAGCGTATTTCATATTATTATACCACACTCTTGCAGGAATGAAAAGCGGATTTTCCAAATTTTCATGCAATTTTCAGAAAAGGCAGTGCAATGCTTGTACGGAAGCTGATGTAAAAAAGGCAGATGAAGCGTTTTATCGCAGTAAAGCGGCTTTTTTCAAAGAATATTCAGAAATGCTTCTTGAAGCCGGAAAAGATTTCATGTTACAATAGAATTGCAATCAAATGTAAAGCAGCATGATGAAAGGAATGTGGTAAAGCATGGAATGGCTGGATATTTATGATGAGCACGGCAACCGAACCGGAAAAACAGCAGAACGCGGCACCTTTTTGTCTAAAGGGGAATATTTCCTGTGTGCCCATGTGATTCTGGAAAACACGGACGGTCTGTTCCTGATTCAGCAGCGTTCAGACACAAAGGCAACACGTCCCGGACAGTGGGATATTACTGCCGGTGCAGTGGACTGCGGTGAAGTCAGTCTGGACGGTGCTTTGCGGGAGGCGAAAGAGGAGGTCGGACTGACGCTTCCCAGAGAGAAGATGCAGTTCCTGTTTCGGGACAAACGCCGCAGCTGTTACCATGATGTGTATTACATACGGATTCCTTTTTCCCTGCAAGACTGCACCATGCAGGAATCAGAAGTGCAGGATCTGCGGCTGGTGACAAGGAAGGAACTGCTGGACTTGCTGGAACAAATGTCCCACCGTTCCCCGAATTATAAGCGGCGGCTGACAGAATTCCTGTCCCACCGGAGCTGAAATTGATCTTCTGAAACACCGTGAAAATGGAAAATCCTGATTTGTTCTCATATTTTTTTGAAAATCGAAAAAAATATCCGGATTAGGGTATTGTAAAATGTCAGAAAAGGTGGTATAATAAATAAAGGCGTGCCAAAGGAGAAAAGATTTTAGGAAAATACTGCCATAGCCTGTGCGGTGTTGTCCTGGGGGAACGCCGAATATAACAGCCGATATTTTATATGGACGGCTGTGGAACGGAAAGGATCGCTATGAAAAAAATTTCAATTGTGGTACCATGTTATAATGAACAGGAAGTGTTGCCACTTTTTTACATAGAAATTCAGAAAGTGATGCAGCAGATTCAGGAAGAACATGCAGATACCGAATTTGAACTGTTGTTTATCAATGACGGCTCCCGTGACGGAACACTGGCAAAGCTGCGGGAACTGGCGAAGCAGGACGAACGCGTTCGTTACATTTCGTTTTCCCGTAATTTTGGAAAAGAATCCGGTATGTATGCCGGCTTGGAAAATGCCACCGGAGATTATGTGGTCATCATGGACGCGGACTTGCAGCACCCGCCGGCATTCCTGCCGAAAATGTATAACATTGTTTTAAGTGGCGAATACGACTGTGCCACGACCCGCCGCGTCAGCCGAAAAGGGGAGCCGAAATTGCTTTCGTGGTTCTCCCGCAAGTTCTACAAGATCATGAAGCGGATTTCGCAGACGGAAATTGTGGACGGTGCACAGGATTTTCGCTTTATGACACGGCAGATGGTAGACTCCATTCTGGCTATGAAAGAGTATAACCGGTTTTCCAAAGGCATTTTCAGCTGGGTGGGATTCCGCACCAAATATATTGAATACGAGAATGTGGAACGTGCAGCAGGTACCAGCACGTGGTCTTTCTGGAAACTGTTCCGCTATGCACTGGACGGCTTCTTTGCGTTTTCCACGGCACCGCTGACAATTTCTTCGATCCTCGGCGTGGCAAGCTGTCTGATTGCATTTATCATGATTATTGTCATCATCATCAAAAAGCTGGCATTCGGTGATCCGGTACAGGGCTTTGCCACTTTGATCTGTGCAATTTTCTTCATGGGCGGCTTGCAGCTGTTCTGTGTGGGCATTGCTGGTCAGTATCTGGCAAAAACCTATCTGGAAACCAAAAAACGCCCGATCTATCTGGTACAGGAAACTGAAAAAGATGCCCGCAAGGATATGGATACCGCGGCAGGAGAACAGTAAATGAACAAACATACCCGTCTGGCGGTAGGCATTCTCGTATTGGTTCTGGTGCTTCTGATCGTGGCAACTGTCAGCTTTTCGGTAAACATCTCCAAAAAGTCTGCCGGCTCTCAGAACAGTACTTTTGACACGGGAACGAATTCCAACGGCAATGTCATTGTAGAGGGGGACGATCATCTCTACGGCGTGTCCGATGCGGCAGGCAACCTGATTCTGGAACCGGAATGGAAAGAATTGCATTTTATCGGTTCGGATTACCTTTCTGCCGTACAGGAAAATGCTGACAGCAATTGTGTTGGCGTGCTGGATCTGGACGGCAACGTGGTCGCTCCTTTCGTCTATGACCATGTGGAGGCGTTGACAGATTCCTATTATCTGGCGGTGCTGGCGGAAAACCAGCAGGTGGTGTTGTATGACCACGATTTCCGTGCAGCAGATGCTATGGTCTGGGACAGCAGCACATGGGAAAAACCATTGCTGACAGTCACCAGTGGGGAAGATTCGTTTCAGTTCTCTCTGGAAAAAGAGATCCTCCAGCTGGTACAGTGTGACCTTGCACGGAAAACGGAAAAGATTTCGTTTTCTGTCCATGCTGAAAAAGTACATGCCGGGCTGCTGCTGCCGGAAGAATGGAGCAGCAGTGCCGATCAGACAGCGGCGTTTCTGGATATGGTGAAAATGCAGGATTTTTCCAAACTGCAGGACCTTACCGGACAGGATCATGAAAATGCTGTTCTGGGGAATATCGCTCCGGCGGATGCCAGGGTGACCCGTATGGATTCTGACGTGTATTTGCAGGCAGAACAAAACGAGGCGGGAAAACTGATTCTGACATGGCAGATCGGGCTGACGCTCCGCAATGCGGAAAATACGTCGGAAAATAAGACACTGACGTTCAAAATGGAAAAGAACGGAAAAGAAACATGGGTGATAACAGAGGCGAAGCTTTCTTGATTCGCATTCTGCTTTCATAAACCGGCGAGGCATACTGCCTTGCCGCAACAGCACACCGGATTGCAACAAGCGGTGTGTAACTCTGATTCAGGAGGAATACATATGTCAAAAAAAGTAGCAGTGATCATGGGCAGTGACAGCGATCTGCCGGTAGTAAAGGGTGCACTGGACGAACTGGACAAGTTCGGGATCCCGTATGAAGTGCATGTCATGTCTGCACACCGGACACCGGCACTGGCTGCGGAATTTGCCGGAAACGCGAAGAAAAACGGCTTCGGCGTGATTTTGTCCGCCGCAGGAAAGGCTGCACATCTGGGCGGCGTTCTGGCGGCACATACCACGCTGCCGGTGATCGGCATTCCGGTCAAGTCTTCTACACTGGACGGGCTGGACGCATTGCTGGCAACCGTACAGATGCCGAAGGGCATTCCGGTGGCAACTGTCGCAATCGACGGGGCAGCCAATGCCGCAATTCTGGCAGCACAGATGCTGGCACTGTCTGATCCGGAAATCGACGCAAAGCTGGAACAGATGAAAGCAGACATGGAACAGGGCGTAAAGGCAAAAGACGCAAAAATTTCAGCAGAATACAGTAACTGCTGATTTCATAATGATATAAATTTAATTTTTTTGGAGGAACAGAAAATGGCAGATTGGAAAAAAACAGAGCAGCTCTATGAGGGCAAGGCAAAGAAAGTATTCGCAACCGAGAATCCGGAAGTTGTGATCGTAGACTATAAGGACGATGCAACTGCATTCAACGGCGAAAAGAAGGGCACGATCGTTGGCAAGGGTGTTATCAACAACCGTATGTCCAACTACATCATGAAGCAGCTGGAAAAGGAAGGCGTTCCGACTCATCTGGTAGAGGAACTGAGCGACCGCGAAACTGCTGTAAAGAAGGTTTCTATCGTACCGCTGGAAGTTATTGTCCGCAACGTTGCAGCCGGCAGCTTCTCCAAGCGTATGGGCGTAGAAGAAGGCAAAGATCTGCTGTGCCCGATTCTGGAATTCAGCTACAAGTGCGACGAACTGAACGACCCGTTTATCAATGATGACTATGCACTGGCATTGGGTCTGGCAACACAGGAAGAAATCGACACGATCAAGAATTACACCCGCAAGGTCAACGAAGTTCTGAAGAAGTTCTTCCTGTCTATCGGCATTCGTCTGATCGACTTCAAGATCGAATTCGGCCGTCTGTCTGACGGTACAATCATTCTGGCAGATGAGATCTCTCCGGATACCTGCCGTCTGTGGGACGTAAAGACCAACGAGAAGCTGGATAAGGACCGTTTCCGCAGAGATATGGGCGGTACAGAAGAAGCTTATCAGGAAGTTATGAAGCGGATCTTTGGAGAATAATCCATGGGTGGCTTTTTTGGTGCAGTTTCAGCAAACGACTGCGTTCTCGACGTATTTTATGGGACGGACTATCATTCACATCTGGGGACACGACGCGGCGGTATGACATCCTATTCTGCGGAACTGGGATTCCAGCGGAATATTCACAGCATTGAAAACTCGCCTTTCCGGACAAAGTTCGAAAAGGACGTGGAAAAAATGCGGGGCAATATCTGCATCGGCTGTATCAGTGATACAGATCCCCAGCCGATCATGGTGCGTTCCAAACTGGGGCTTTATGCAGTTTGCTCGATCGGCATTATTCAGAATGCAAAGGCACTTTCCGAAGAACTTCTGGAAAGCGGCTGTGCGAACTTTGAAACCATGAGCAGCGGTAACATCAACTCCGGCGGTCTGATCGGTGCGTTGATCGCACAGAAGCCGACCTTCGTGGAGGGGATCCGCTATGCTCAAAGTAAAATTGAAGGTACCATGTCTTTGGTCATCATGACAGAGGACTCCATTATCTGTGCAAGAGATCGGGCAGGAAAGCTGCCGATTCTGATCGGAAAGCGTTCAGACGGCTACTGCTTCTCGTTCGAATCCTTTGCATACCAGAAACTGGGGTATGAAACCTGTCACGAACTGAAGGCAGGGGAGATCACCTGTCTGACCAAGGACGGCTACGAAGTTCTCTATGAGGGAACGGAGGAGATGAAGATTTGTACCTTCCTCTGGACGTATTACGGGTATCCCACCGCCTGCTACGAGGGCGTGAATGTAGAAGTGATGCGTACCAAAAACGGTGAGATCATGGCGGAGAACGATATGAAAAACGGAAAGCTTCCGGACGTGGATTATGTCTGCGGCATTCCGGATTCCGGTGTTCCCCACGCCATTGGTTACGCCAACCGAAGCGGCATTCCATTTGCAAGACCGTTTATCAAGTATACACCCACATGGCCGAGAAGCTTCATGCCAGCCAATCAGTCCATGCGGAATCGGGTTGCAAAAATGAAGCTGATTCCTGTTCCGGAACTCATTCGGGGCAAGAAACTTCTTTTCGTAGATGACAGCATTGTTAGGGGCACACAAATGCGGGAAACGGTTGAGTTTCTCTATGAAAACGGTGCGAAGGAAGTCCACATGCGGTCTGCCTGTCCGCCGATTATGTATGGCTGTAAATATCTGAACTTCTCCAGAAGCACTTCGGAGATGGAACTGATCGCACGCCAGATCATTGATGAAAATGAGGGCGTTGCCGGTTTGCAGCATATTGACGAGTACAGCAACTCTAACACAGAGCGTGGAAAGCTGCTTCGGGACGAAATCTGTCGGCGTCTGCAACTGACGTCATTGGAATTTCAATCGCTGGAAGGCACGATTCGTGCCGTAGGAAAACCCGACTGTCAGCTCTGTTCGTATTGCTGGAACGGAAGGGAATGATTGTATTGAAGACAGGACTGCATGAGGAATGCGGTGTGTTTGGTGTCTATTCACCGCACACCACAGACGTTGCGGCGATGACATATGTTGCACTGTATGCACTTCAGCACAGAGGGCAGGAAAGCTGCGGGATCGTGGTAAACGATCGTGGCGTTTTCTCGCATCATAAGGATCTGGGATTGGTGCCGGAGGTATTTAACCGCAGTCAGATCGAAAAACTCGGACAAGGGAACATTTCGATCGGACATGTGCGGTATTCCACAACCGGAAAGCCGAGCCGTTCCAATGCACAGCCCATTGTGGTCCGCCATGTAAAAGGTCCCATGTCGATTGCCCATAACGGTAATCTGGTCAATGCACATGAGCTGCGGAGAAAGTATGAACTGCGTGGTGCGATTTTTCACACCACCAACGATACTGAAGTGATCTCTTATGCGGTGACGGAACAAAGACTGGAGCGTTCTTCTATTGAAGAAGCTGTGGAATACGCCATGTATGACCTGAAAGGTGCTTATTCCTTGGTCGTTATGTCCCCGCAGAAGCTGATCGCTGCCAGAGATCCCAACGGCTTCCGTCCTCTCTGTATGGGACGGCGGAAAGACGGCAGTATCGTATTTGCTTCGGAAACCTGTGCACTGGACAGTGTGGAGGCTGAGTTCGAACGGGAACTGGATCCCGGTGAAATTGTTATTGCAGACAGCGACGGCGTTCGCTCTGTCCGGACACACTGCGGACAGAAGCCCTCTTTGTGCGTGTTTGAGTATGTGTACTTTGCTCGTCCGGATTCTGTCATCAATGGCTGTACCGTACACGATGCCCGCATTCGTGCCGGAAAGCTGCTCTGGAAAGAGCATCCGGTAGAAGCGGATGTAGTTATCGGTGTACCGGACAGCGGACTGGATGCCGCACTGGGACTGTCACAGGCTTCTGGAATCCCATATGAAGTCGGCTTTATCAAGAACCGCTATGTCGGCAGAACCTTTATCCAGCCCAATCAGAAGATGCGGACGGATTCCGTGCGGATCAAGCTGAATGTGGTAAAAAGCGTTGTGGCAGGCAAGCGTGTTATTCTGGTAGATGACAGTATTGTCCGCGGCACGACCTGCCAGCGGATCGTCAGTCTGCTGCGGGAAGCTGGTGCAACAGAAGTACATATGCGGATCTCCTGTCCGCCGTTTACAAATCCGTGCCATTTCGGCGTGGACATTGATAGTAAGGAAAACCTGATCGCATGCCAGATGACCATTCCGGAGATCTGTGAACATATCGGAGCAGATACACTGGGGTATCTGAGCATAGAAGGTGTGCAGTCGCTGGCAACGCCGGACATGACACCGCAGACTGGTTTTTGTACAGCATGTTTCACCGGCAATTATCCTATCGAAGTGCCGAAGGAAATGCCGAAAGATAAATTTGAAAAGAAGATAGGCGAATGATCGGGAAATTGCGAAAGGCGGTTTCCTGCGGCGGTTCCGTATCGGATTCGCCCGACAAACTTTGGAGGTAACACATAAATGGAAAGCTATTCGGAAAGCTATAAAAAGGCAGGCGTAGACGTCACTGCCGGTTACAAGGCAGTGGAGTTGATGAAGTCCCATATTGCCAGAACCATGACAGCAAATGTGCTGACAGACATTGGCGGCTTCGGCGGTCTGTATGCACTGGATGTGGCAGGAATGCAGCAGCCGGTACTGGTTTCCGGTACAGACGGCGTAGGAACAAAGCTGAAAATCGCCTTTCTCATGGATAAGCATACTACCATTGGTATCGACTGTGTGGCAATGTGCGTCAATGATATTATCTGCTGCGGTGCAAAGCCTCAGTTCTTCCTGGACTATATTGCACTGGGCAAGAACGTTCCGGAAAAGGTCGCATCGATCGTTTCCGGTGTGGCAGAGGGCTGCGTACAGTCCGGCTGTGCACTGGTCGGCGGCGAAACTGCCGAGATGCCGGGCTTCTATCCGGAAGATGAATACGATGTTGCCGGTTTTGCCGTTGGTGTCGTAGATAAGAGCAAGATCCTGAACATGGACAGCCAGAAGGAAGGCGATGTGCTGATCGCAATGCAGTCCAGCGGCGTACATTCCAACGGATTTTCTCTGATCCGGAACGTATTCACAGTCAACGAACAGAATCTGGCTCGTCACTTCTCTGATCTGGGCACCACACTGGGCGACTGCCTGCTGACACCGACCAAGATCTATGTCAACGCGATTCAGCAGCTGCTGGCAGAGGTACAGCCGAAGTCTATCGCTCACATCACCGGCGGCGGTTTCTATGAGAACATTCCGCGGGCACTGAAGAAGGGTCTGTCTGCAAAGATCGACCGCAGCGACGTGCAGGTTCTGCCGATCTTCGACCTGATCGCAAAGACTGGTAAGATTCCGGAACACGACATGTTCAACACCTTTAATATGGGTGTCGGCATGATGGTATGCGTGGCTCAGGAAGATGCAGATAAGGCGATCCGTATTCTGAATGCAGCAGGGGAACATGCCTATGTGCTGGGCGAACTGGTTGCATCTGATGAGGGCGTGATCCTCAAGTAATAGAAAGAGGCAGAGCAAAATGAAAAATATTGTTGTGCTGGTTTCCGGCGGCGGAACGAATTTGCAGGCATTGATCGATGCACAGAAAAACGGGAAGATTCCGAACGGAAAAATCACCTGTGTGATTTCCTCCAATCCGGACGCATACGCACTGACCAGAGCCAAAGAAAACGGCATTGGCACCCGCGTTATCGTCCCGAAAGAATTTGCATCTCGTGAAATGTACAGCAAGGCACTGCTGGAAGCACTGTTTCAGGAATATGCCGATCTGATCGTACTGGCAGGCTTCATGACCATTCTGGATCAGTCGATCATTCGGGCATATCATAATCAGATCATCAACGTGCACCCGTCTTTGATCCCGTCCTTTTGCGGAGAGGGATTCTACGGACTGCATGTACACGAGGCAGCTTTGGCACGGGGCGTGAAGTTTACCGGTGCGACAGTGCACTTCGTCAACGAAGTCGCCGATGACGGACCGATCATTTTACAGCAGCCTGTTGCTGTATTTCCGGACGATACACCGGAAGTGCTGCAAAAGCGTGTCATGGAACAGGCGGAGTGGCAGATTCTGCCACAGGCAGTGAACCTGTTCTGCAACGGACAGTTAGAAGTTCGAGAGAAAACCGTATTCATTAAGCAGTAAAGGCAATATCAGTAGGAGGAAATTATGAAGATTGCATCATTGCAGCAGGAATTGCAGCAGAATTCTTATCCGGGCCGCGGCATTGTGCTGGGACGTTCGGAGGACGGAGCGTATGCGGTTTCTGCATACTTTATCATGGGAAGAAGTGAAAACAGCCGGAACCGCGTTTTCGTAGAGGACGGTGCAGGTATCCGCACACAGGCATTTGATCCGTCGAAAATGGTAGACCCGAGCCTGATCATCTACGCACCGGTTCGCGTTCTGGGAGATTATACCATTGTGACCAATGGCGACCAGACAGACACTGTGTATGATTTGATGCAGGCTGGGAAAACTTTTGAGGAATCCCTGCGGACCCGTGAGTTCGAACCGGACGCACCGAACTATACGCCGCGTATCTCCGGACTGATCGACCAGAGCAATAATGGCTTTTCCTATGCACTGTCTATTCTGAAAAGTGCAGACGGCGATCCTTCCTCCTGCCAGAGATATACATTCTCCTATTCTAATCCCATTGCCGGCGTTGGACATTTCATTCACACCTATGAGGGTGATGGAAATCCGCTGCCGAGCTTTTCCGGCGAACCGCAGAAAATTGCGGTTTCCGGTGACATCGATGCGTTCACAGAAATGCTGTGGAACAGCCTGAATGCGGAGAACAAGGTTTCTCTGTTCGTTCGGTACATCGACCTCAAGACCAAGAAAACTGAAACCAGAATCGTAAACAAGAATCAGTAAGGAGGCACTTTCATGGCTAGTGAAATGCAATTAAAATACGGCTGTAATCCGAATCAGAAGCCGTCCCGCATCTATATGGAGGACGGCAGCGATCTGCCGATCACTGTACTGAACGGCAAGCCGGGCTATATCAATCTGCTGGACGCTTTCAATGGCTGGCAGCTGGTATCGGAACTGAAAGAAGCAACCGGCATGTGTGCGGCAACTTCTTTCAAGCACGTTTCTCCGGCAGGTGCCGCAGTTGGTGCACCGCTGTCTGATACCTTGAAGAAGATCTATTTCGTAGATGATCTGGGTGAACTCTCTCCGCTGGCGTGTGCTTATGCCCGTGCCCGCGGTGCAGACCGTATGTCTTCTTACGGTGACTTTATCGCTCTGTCTGACGTTTGCGACGTGTCCACTGCAAAGATGATCCAGCGGGAAGTTTCCGACGGTATCATTGCACCGGGCTATGAGCCGGAGGCACTGGAAATCCTCAAGTCCAAGCGGAAGGGTACCTATAATATCATTCAGATCGATCCGGCATACCGTCCGGCAGAACTGGAACGGAAGCAGGTATTTGGCGTTACCTTCGAACAGGGACATAACTTCCTGAAGATCGACAAGGAAATGCTGTCCAATGTTGTTACCGACAACAAGGAAATTCCGGAAAAATATCAGAGAGATCTGCTGATTTCCCTGATTACGCTGAAGTATACCCAGTCTAACTCTGTATGCTATGTCAAGGACGGTCAGGCAATCGGTATCGGTGCCGGACAGCAGTCCCGTATCCACTGCACACGTCTTGCCGGCAATAAGGCAGACATCTGGTGGCTGCGTCAGCATCCCAAGGTTATGGGCTTGCAGTTCGTAGACGGTATCCGCCGTCCGGATCGTGACAATGCAATTGACGTGTACATTTCTGATGAATATATGGACGTGCTGGCAGAAGGTGCATGGCAGAATACATTCAAGGTAAAGCCGGAAGTGTTCACCAAGGAAGAACAGCAGGCATGGCTGGCACAGAACACAGAGGTTTGCCTCGGTTCTGACGCCTTCTTCCCCTTCGGCGACAACATCGAACGTGCTCACAAGAGCGGCGTGCAGTACATCGCAGAGCCGGGCGGTTCGATTCGTGATGACCATGTTATTGCAACATGCAATAAGTACAATATGGCACTGGCGTTCACAGGCATTCGTCTGTTCCATCACTGATCGCAGGAGGAAGACAGCATGAAGATTTTAGTGGTTGGCGGCGGCGGACGGGAACACGCCATCGTCATGAAACTGGCAGAGAGCCCGCAGGTCGAGGCACTTTACTGTGCACCGGGCAACGGCGGCATTGCCAAGTATGCGAAGTGTTTTCCGGTAAAGGCAACCGATATTGACGGTATGGTCAAGCTGGCAAAGGAACTGGCAGTGGATCTGGTGTTTGTTGCACCGGACGATCCGCTGGTACTGGGCATGGCAGATGCGATGCAGGCAGAGGGCTTCATGACCTTTGGACCGAAGAAAAACGCAGCGATTCTGGAGGGCAGCAAGGTGTTCTCCAAGGAACTGATGCAGAAGTATCACATTCCGACTGCGGAATATCGTGTATTTGACAAGCCGCAGGAAGCTGAAGCTTACCTGAAAGAGAAGAACGAATATCCCACAGTTATCAAAGCAGACGGTCTTGCACTGGGAAAAGGCGTTGTCATTGCCCAGAATGAACAGGAAGCTTTTGATGCGATCGCATCGATCATGGAAGACAAGATCTTCGGGGAAAGCGGTTCTAAGGTTGTCATCGAAGAATTCCTGACTGGTCCGGAAGTTTCTGTGCTTAGCTTCACAGACGGCAAAACTGTCAAGCCGATGGTTTCTTCCATGGATCACAAGCGTGCACTGGACGGCGATCAGGGTCTGAACACCGGCGGCATGGGCACTGTTGCCCCGAACCCGTACTACACACCGGAAATTGCACAGCAGTGTATGGATACCATTTTCCTGCCCACCATTCGTGCGATGCAGGAGGAGGGCAGACCGTTTACCGGCTGTCTGTATTTCGGACTGATGCTGACACCCAAGGGACCGAAGGTCATCGAGTATAACTGCCGGTTCGGCGATCCGGAAACACAGGTGGTTCTGCCGCTGCTGGATACCGATCTGGTAGACATTATGCTGGCGATCTGGAACGGTACATTGGATCAGCTGGACATTCAGTGGAAAGACGGCTGTGCAGCCTGCGTAGTTATGGCAAGCGGCGGCTATCCGAAAAAGTATGCTACTGGTCTTCCGATCGCTGGTCTGGACGAAAACGGACAGACTGCAAACTGCTTTGTTTACCATGCAGGCACCAAGCTGGACGGGGACACATTCCTGACAGCCGGCGGTCGTGTGTTGGGCGTTACAGCAACTGCGGCAACTCTGCCGGAGGCACTGGACACTGCTTATGCAGGCGTTAAAACCATTTCGTTCCAAGATGCACATTACCGGAAGGACATCGGACAGCGTGCACTGAAGGCACTGTCTTAATACATTATCAATTGTAATGGAAAATCAACACTCGGAGGCGTTGTATGAATTGTCGTTTACCTGTACTGCGGGAAAAAACTGCAAAGTTAACAACGTCGCCGGGTGTTTATTTGATGAAAGATCAGAAGTCTGAGATCATCTATATCGGAAAAGCAAAGAATCTGAAAAATCGTGTGACAAGTTATTTTCGGGAGTCAGCCGACCATACCCCCAAAGTGGCAAGTATGGTGGAGCATGTGTATGACTACGATTTTATTGTCACCGACTCGGAATATGAAGCCCTTGTTCTGGAATGCAGCCTGATCAAACAGCATCAGCCGAAATATAACATTCTGCTGAAAGATGACAAGGGGTATACCTATCTCTGCTTTTCCGAGGAGCCGTATCCCAGACTGACGGTAGAGAAAAATAAGAAGAAAGCCGGCACCTATCTGGGACCTTATATGAGTGGCTATGTGGCACGGGAAGCTGCCAAAGAGGCAAACCGTGTATTTCAGCTGCCCACGTGCCGCAAACGTTTTCCGGAGGATTTCAAAAAGACACGTCCCTGCCTGAACTATCACATCAAGCAGTGCATGGGCGTTTGCCGCGGCTGCATTTCGCAAAAAGATTACGCAGAAGTGATTCAGCAGGCGAAAGCGTATATCCAGATGGGCAGCACGGATTCCGTAAAGCGAATGCAGGAGGAAATGGAGCGTGCAGCAGAAGCACTGGACTTTGAACGTGCGGCAATGCTGCGGGATCGGATCGCCGCAGTGACCAAAGCCGGAGAAACCCAGAAGATCATGGACGCGGCTCTGGAAGAAGCCGACGTGATCGCCATGGCGGAACATATGGGTACCCAGTGTGTGTCCATTCTGCGGTATCGCGGCAGACGGCTTTTTGATAAGGAAACGTTCTTTTTTCAGGAAAACGCCTCCCGCGAAGAAGTCATGGACTCCTACCTGACACAGTACTACGAACATCACCGTGGGGAGATTCCCAAAAATATTGTGCTGGAATTTGCCATGCCCGATCCGGAGATGTACGAGCAGCTGTTCACCAATTTTGCCGGCAGACGGGTGCATATCACCGTTCCCCAACGTGGAACGCTGTGCCAGTTCGTGCAGCTTTCCCGCAATAATGCCAACGAAGAACTGGCGATTCGCTTCAACCGGACGGGCAGGGAAGTGCAGGCACTGGAGGAACTGGGAGCCGTGCTGGGATTACCCCAGCCGCCGCAGTATATCGAAGCCTACGATATTTCCAATCTCTCCTCCACCTCTATGGTCTGCGGCATGGTGGTATTTGAAAACGGCAGACCGCTGAAAAAAGCCTATAAACGTTTTCGCATGAAAGAGCATGTCACACAGGACGACTATGCCTGTATGAAAGAAGCCCTGACCAGACGGCTGAAACACTATCTGGCACAGGACGAGGAGGGCTTTTCCAGACTGCCGGACTTGATTCTGCTGGACGGCGGACAGGGACATGTGAACACGATCGCACCGGTAATCAGCGGCTTCGGGCTGCACATTCCGGTGTTCGGCATGGTGAAAGACCAGAAGCACCGCACCCGTGCCATTTCCAGTGCCGGCGGGGAGATCTCCCTTTCTGCCAATCGTTCTGCATTCCACCTGCTGACGCAGATACAGGACGAAGTGCACCGTTACTCCGTAGCGTATATGCACAGCATTCACGTCAAGTCCTCATATCAGATGGAACTGACAAAAGTCCGTGGCATCGGGGAGAAAAAGGCACAGAAGCTGCTGCTCCGGTTCAAGACACTGGTGAATCTGAAACAGGCAACACTGGAGGAACTGGAAACCACTGCCGGCATCAATCGGACAACTGCTGAGGAGCTCTACGGCGTGATTCAGGAGATGACCGGCGGAAATTCTACAGGGTAAATAAAAGCGGTATCGTAAGCTTTGCAAAAAAATACTGGACATTTGCCGCATTTCGTTGTATAATAAAAAGAGTGTGTTGCCCTGGGGAACATGCTTTGAGAAAATCACATGTCATGCGGGAAATCCCCATGACATCTGCAAAGGAGAGATCGGTATGCGTGTAATTGCCGGCAGTGCAAGAGGAAGAAGACTGAAAACATTGGAAGGCATGGACGTGCGTCCGACTACCGACAAAGTGAAGGAAGCCATTTTTTCGGCAATTCAGTTTGATTTGCCTGATGCGGCAGTGCTGGACTTGTTTGCAGGCAGCGGGCAGATGGGAATCGAGGCGTTGAGCCGCGGTGCGGCATCAGTGGTATTTGTAGATCGTTCCGCACGTTCCCTACAGGTGACACGGGAAAATCTGGAATCGGTACAGTTTGCAGAACAGGCACAGCTGCACCAGACAGAGGCACAGTCGTTTTTGCAGTCCACTGCCATGCAGTTTGACATTGCCATTCTGGACCCGCCGTATCGAAAGGGCATGCATGAAAAGCTGCTGCCGCTGTTGGCAGAACATATGGCGGATAATGGCATTGTCATCTGCGAACACGAAACCGGTTTGGAAATGCCCCAGTCTGTAGGCGTTCTGGAACAGAAAAAGCAGAAAAAGTACGGTGCTATTACAGTCACCACCTACATTTGCAGAAGGGACTGAAACACATATGGAACGAATTGCGGTTTGTCCGGGAAGCTTTGATCCCGTTACAGTGGGACATCTGGATATTATCACCCGTGCATCGAAGCTGTTCGATCAGGTGATCGTGCTGGTGTCCAAGAACATCATGAAGAATAACGCCTGCTTTTCGCCGCAGGAACGCAGGGACATGATCCTGTGTGTCACACGGGATCTGCCCAATGTGACGGTAGATATTTCTGACGGACTGCTGGCGGATTACGTCAAAGACGCAGGAGCAACGGCGATTGTCAAAGGCTTGCGTGCGGTGAGTGACTTCGAATACGAGTTCCAGATGGCACTGGCGAACCGGAAACTGTACGCCGGAGCCGAAACCGTCTTTCTGACTACAACTTCAGAGAATATGTACCTGAGTTCCAGCGTGGTGAAACAGATCGCTGCATTTGGCGGTGACATCAGCCACTTTGTGCCGCCGGAAATACTGGATATGATTGTAAAACGATTGGTAAAGGAGAAGCTGTCATGAATATAGAAGAAATTTTAGATGATATGGACGACCTGCTGGATCGTTCCCGCCCGATTCCGTTTGCCGCACATAAGGCTGTGATCGATGCAGACCGCATGCGGGAATTGCTGAATTCTGCACATCTGAATATTCCGGCAGAGATCAAGCGTGCAAAGCTGATCGATTCTGACTGCGACCGCATTATCAATGAAGCCAGAGAAAAGGCGGAAGCAATCATACAGGACGCGGAAACCCGTGCAAGCCGCATGATCTCGGAACAGGCGATTTTGCAGGAAGCCAAAAAGCGTGCACTGGATATGCTGACAAAGGCACAGAACGGCTCCAATGACATTAAAGATGCTGCGGAAAAATACGTCAATCGTTTGCTTGATGAAGCACAGGATTATTTCCGGAACAACTTACAGGAAGTACAGCAAACGAAAGACAAGATTAACAGCGTAAAAAAGTAAGAAAATAAAGAAAAATCCGAAAATTTATATTTTCTCTTATAAATAGACATATCTTTTTGCTATACTTAAATTATGAAAATCATGAAGCAAATTCACGCAGAGATGCACCGGAAAAAGTTTGTTTCATAAGGTTTCTTGAAAAGAAAGCCAAAGGAAGGACGGGATAGATTCATGGATAAAATTGATGCCATGTTAATCACATTGTTACAGGAAAATGCCAGAGCACCATTGAAGCTGCTTGCTTCGAAGGTATTTTTGTCGGCTCCGGCGGTTTCTTCCAGAATCGATAAGTTGGAAAAGCAGGGAATCATTCTGGGATATAATACCGTAATTGACAGGCAGAAGCTGGGTTATCATATTACCGCTTTCATCAATCTGGAGTTGTCGGCAGACCAGAAGTCGGAGTTTTATCCGTTCATTAACAGCTGCCCCAACGTGCTGGAGTGCAACTGCATTACCGGTGTGTACTCCATGCTGATCAAGGTGGCATTTCCGTCCACGCAGGAACTGGATACGTTTATCGGAAAGATTCAGCGTTTCGGAAACACCTCCACCCAGATCGTGTTCTCCACGCCGGTGCCGCATCGGGAAATTATCGTGGAACCGAATTCGTGAGGGCGTTTGTAAAAATACGTTTTGTACAGCCGCAGTGTGCGTATCACATTGCGGCTTTTTTGCATTTCTTTGCGGAAAAATTGACTTTTTGCGATTTAGCTGGTATAATAGGAGTGACTCTATTTTTCACGAGCGTGAACCACTTTTTCAATTACGGGAGGTGCATGGAATTTGCTGCATATTCTTATTGGCGGTGCCGGCTGCGGAAAGTCCACATGTCTGATTCAGCATTTGCAGAAGCAGCTGAAGGCAGGCGAACAGATTCTGACTTTGGTGCCGGAGCAGTTTTCCTACGAATTTGACCAGAAACTCTACCGGATCCTCGGACCGGTTGCATTTAACCAGCTGGAAACCCACAGCTTCAAATCTCTGGCACGTGCGGTATTCCAGCGGTTCGGCTGCGTGCCGGACGGCAAGACCAATGCGGACGAACTGACAAAAATGGCACTGCTGTATCAGGCGGTGTTGCAGGTTTCGGAACGGGAGAAAAAATTGCAGCTGTTGGGAAAACAGTGCCGGCAGGCTTCGTTTGTCAGCGAATTGGCAATGATGTTTACCCAGTTTCGTCGCAGCGGAATCCCGCCGGAACAGCTGTACAATTCCAGTGCGGAACTGAACGGCAGATTGCAGGAAAAGATGCTGGACGTGTTTGAGATCTATCGGCGGTATGACCAGCTTCTGGAACAGCACCATCTGAAAGATACAGAAACGGACTTATCCGAAGCGGCGGCGATTGCCAATGGTCATGATGCATTTCTGGGTGATGTGATCTTTCTGGACGAATTCGAGAGCTTCACAGAAGATGAGTACCAGATGCTGTCTGTGCTGCTTTCGTCCGGCAAGGATTTGTATATCGCACTCCGCATGGAGCATACCCGAAAGGAACCGTTCTCGCTGTTTGCCGCCGTGCAGGAAACATTTTGCAAGATTCAGGATATGGCAAAAAAGCTGCGGATTCCGGTGGAAACGGAAGTGTGCGATACCCCGTACCGATTTCAGGCAGCTGAACTCAGCTGGCTGAACCAACACGTTTTCCGGAATACCCAGCCGTTTTCCGGAGAAGCACCGCACCTGCATATTTTGGAAGCACAGTCGCCCACAGAGGAAGTGGACTACGTCTGTGCAACCATTCGGCGGCTGCTGGCGAAAGATCACACGCTCCGCTGTCGGGATATTGCCGTGCTGTCCAACCAGATGACTGATTACCGGAGCATTCTGGAAACGGCAATGGAACGCTATAAACTGCCTTACTACATGGACGAAAAAGAGTCAATGCTGTACACGCCCCTGCTGGTGTATCTGCATACGCTGCTGGGCATTTTGCGGCAAACCCGTCCGGACACAGAATTGCTGATGCGTCTGGGAAAGACCGGTCTGACTTCCTGCTCCGTCGAAGAAATTTCCGATTTGGAAAACTACTGCTATATGTGGCAAATTGACGGAAAAACGTGGAATACGCCCTTTACTGCGGGGAATTTTGCATCAGCAGAAGCGGTTCGTCTGAAATTATTGACCCCATTGCAGGAACTGCGGGAAAAACTGAAAGGGCAGCATACCGGTGCGGAATTTTGCAGCATGCTGTACCAGTTCCTGACAGAACAGCAGGTGGAGGAGCAGTTAAACCGTCAGCTGAAAATAATTGCAGATGAGCAGAAACGCATGCAGACTTCCGAGGAGTGGGCACTGGTCTGGAATAGCTTTATCGATATTCTGGAACACCTGTCCACGCTGTACCGGACACTGGAAATGGAATTCTCGGAGTTCAGCACAGTGTTTGCGGCGTTGACCGGCAACATTCAGCGTGCTACGCCGCCGCGGACACTGGACGCTGTGCTGATCTCACAGGGCAGCACCGCACGTCTGAATGCTCCGAAAATCGTTTTCCTGCTGGGTGTCTGTGAGGGAACATTTCCTGCATTTCCCGGCGGCAGTATGGTTTTTTCGGAACGGGACTGCGAATTCCTGCCGGAAGACGTGCGGCTGTCTGTGGCAAAGCCGGCGGAAAGCCAGATGGCAGATGCACGCCTTGCCACGTATAAGCTGCTGTCCTCTGCCTCCCATGCACTGTATCTGACCTATCCTGTGGTAGACGTGACTCATCAGAAGTGTTACCCGTCTGCGGTGATCGCACAGATACAGCGGACGTTTCCGGAGGCGGAAACCCTGCATCAGAATTGTGCATCGCTGGAACCTTCGTATTACAGCGTGACGATGCATGCGGCGTATTATCAGTATGTGCAGAATTATGCGGCACATAACACCGACACAGCCAGCATAGAACAACTGCTGCTGGATGATGCGTCATTTTCTGAGAAACTGAAACGTCTGGGGAAACTTGCCGAGCAGCGTTCAGAAGATGCCCCGCTGTTTTCGATTTCCAGTCCGGAACTGATGCAGCAATATCTGGGCAATACCATGCAGCTTTCCGCATCTTCGCTGGAACGCTATCAGAAGTGTCCGTTCCGGTATTACTGCAATGACATTCTCCGGCTGTACCAGCGGCAGAAGGTGCAGATGAACGCTGCCAACTACGGCAGCATGGTGCACTATTGTCTGGAACAGCTGCTCCGAAAATACGACAAGAAAAGCTTTCTGGCACTCACTGCGGAACAGCTGCAACAGGAGATACAAACATCTGCGGCAGTGTACTGGCAGGAGAACATGGGCGGTGATTTTTCCAAGAGCGAAAGAGAACAGGCGGCATATCACCACGCTGTAGAAGAAGTTCTGCCGGTGTGCCAGCATTTGCAGGAAGAATTCCGGCAGTCTGCATTTGTGCCGTACTGCACAGAACTGCAAATTTCTTCCGAAAATCCGAACTTTCCGCCAATTTGTCTGCACACCGAGGCGGGACAGACGGTAAAGCTGATCGGTAAGATTGACCGTGTGGACATCTGTCAGGACGGCGACCAGCAGTGGGTGCGTGTCGTAGACTATAAGACCAATGGAAAGATCTTTGAACTGGGAAATCTGCTCTATGGACTGGACATGCAGATGCTGATCTATCTGTTTTCCATTTTGTCAGAAGGCACTGCACTGGCAGGGTCGAAGCCGGCAGGCGTGCTGTATCTGCCTGCCGGAAAGGTGAAGTGCAACCTGAAGCGGGAAGATGCCGTATCACCTGCTGCAAAACGCAACCAGTCCTATCAGATGAACGGCGTTCTGCTGCAAGATGCACACCTGCTGCGGCTTATGGAGAAAAACGGCGACGGCGTGTACCTGAACGGAAAGCTGAATGCCACTGGCGGTCTGGAACTCAACAAAGGCATATTCCTGACGACAGGACAGATGAAAGGTCTGCGGCAGTACGTACTGGATCAGCTGATATACATGGCAGAACGGGTGTACCGCGGGGAGATCGATGCTCTGCCGCTGGATATGGGCAGCAAGATGGTATGTGAATACTGCGACTTCTCCAATATCTGCGGTACAAGCAGCCTTTGCCGGAAACGTCTGCGGCTGGGAAGTGCGACCGTTCAGAAAAGTGAAATGATGAGGATTCTGGAAGAACTGGCAGAGGAGGAAAAACACTGATGGATTGGACAGAACAGCAAAAAGAAGCAATCACCCGACGGGACAGCGGTCTGATCGTTTCTGCGGCAGCGGGCAGCGGAAAAACATCGGTGCTGGTGGAACGTCTGCTGCGGATTCTGATGGACGAATCACCGGAGAACAAAGTTCCCGCAGATCATATGATCGTGGTAACATTCACCAATGATGCGGCAGCAGAAATGCGTTCCCGTCTGTATCAGGCACTGGATCAGAAATTGCAGGAACAGCCGGAAAATACGTGGCTGTACCAGCAGCAGATCCGCCTGCAAAACGCCCATATCTGCACGATCAGTTCTTTCTGCTTTGAACTGATTCGGGAAAATCTGGGCGATCAGGGGATCACCGCAGGCTTTCGCATCTTGAGTGAAACCGAAAGCAAAATGATGACTTCCAAAGCGGCGGACGTGGTACTGAACCAGTGGCACACAGACCGTGCAGAAGATATGCAGCTGTTGTGGAACAGCTTCTGTGAAAAAGACGACACCGATCTGGAAAGGCTGCTGCTGGAACTGCACAAGTTTTTGGGCACAGTGCCGTTCCGTGAAAACTGGGTACAGCAGGTGCAGCAGGAACTGCAAAAGCCGCTGGAGGATTCCGCCTATTATCAGATGCTGTCGGCAGGCATGGAACAAAATCTGCAAATGATTCTGCGGCTGGCAAATGAAGCGGCAGATACTGCCTCGGAACTCTACGAATCTGTTACGGATAACAAGGCGTTGGCGTGGATCGAAGCAGACGTGCACATGCTGGAGCAGACGCTTCGCATGGTGCAGCAGCAGGAATCAGATGCAGAAAAACTGCTGGAACCTTACGCAAAGCTGAAACAGGAACGGACAGGGAAAAGATTTTCCAGCAGCAAAAAGGGCTTGCTGAACGAAGAAGCCCTTGCACGTGCCAAATCACTCCGCGAAATGTATAAAGGCATGATAGAAGATGTGGCGTTGCAGATAGAAACCATTTACCCTTATACGGCGGAAGATCTGGCACAGACGGCACAGCTGATGCCGCTGCTGCTGGAACTGGAAGAACAGATTTCCGCGGAAATCTGGAAAGAGAAAGTGCGGCAGAATGCCTTGTCCTTTGACGATGCGGAACGCATGGCACTGGAACTTCTCGCAGTGCCGCAAAAAGACGGCAGAATTTTTCCGTCCCCGCTGGCAGAGGAGTTGCAGGCATATTATCAGCTGATCATGATCGATGAATATCAGGATTCCAACAACAAGCAGGACGATATTTTCAAGCTGCTCTCACGCAATTGCATTGAACCCCAGACCGGAGCTCTGCGTTACGGGGAAAACGTTTTTCTGGTAGGCGATGTCAAGCAGTCGATCTATCGGTTCCGCCTGGCAAATCCGCAGAACTTCAGTGATGCCATTGCCTCTGCCGGAAAGCCGGACAGCGTGTGCAATCCCATTGTGCTGAACCAGAATTTCCGAAGCGTTCCTGCGATTCTGAACTTTGTCAACTTCGTCTGCGGCAACCTGATGACGGGATCCTGCGGCGATGTGACCTATAACGAAGCGGAGGCATTGTATGCCGGCTCTGCCATTTCCGAGATTCTGCCGAAAGAGCAACAGAAAGTCTGCGTGGCAGTTCTGGAACCGGATAAAGAATACGATGCAGAAATGACTTATGTCGTTCGGAAAATCCGGCAGATGATTGCAGAAAATGCACCGGTGGTGCAAAAGGATGGCACAACTCGCCCCTGTCAGTATCGGGATTTCTGCGTGCTTCTGCGAAATAATGATACCTGTGCGGCATATGCCCACGCTCTGGAAGAAGCCGGCATTCCGGTGCAGAGCCCGGAGGAAAAGGGCTATCTGAAAGCACGGGAGATCAGCATTCTGATCGACATGCTTCGTGTACTGGACAATCCTACACTGGATACGCCGCTGGCGGCAGTGATGCTCTCTCCCATGTTCTGGTTTACGCCGGAAGAACTGATGCAGATTCGTATGCTTGCCAAAAAGTCCAAGCTGTTTCACGCAGTGCAGATCGCCATTGGTGTGGCAGAAGAGTCCGCATCGGAAAAGCTGGATTCAGTATTGGTGGAGAAGTGCCGGCATCTGTATGACACCGTACAAAAGCTGCGGCAGGACTCCGGCATGATGACGCTGGAATCTCTGATTCGGCGAATCTATGACACCACGGATTTCCTGTCTGTAATGCAGCTGGCAAAAGACGGGGAACGAAAGCGGGCAAATCTGCGTCTGCTGCTGCAATACGCCAAGCAGTATGAGGAGAACACCGACGCATTTCACGGCAGCGTTTCCGGCTTCCTGCGGTATATTGACTGGCTGCTGGAAAATAACGATGACTTTCAGCAGTCGTCCGTTTCCGCCGGTGCGGAAAATGCTGTGGCAGTAAAGACCATGCACGGCTCCAAAGGACTGGAATATCCCTTTGTATTCCTTGGCAATCTGGAAAAGGCTATGAAGTACCGGGACGGCGAAAAGAGTGCCCTGTTTTCCGAGAGAGGGCTTGCCGGATTCTGCGTGAAAGACCCGACGACCTATGTCCGTGCCAAGACTGTGCCGTTTGCAGTTTTGTGCCAGGAAGGTGAAAACGCCTACAAAAGTGAAGAACTGCGTCTGCTGTATGTGGCAATGACACGTGCAAAACAGCAGCTGTTCCTGCCGCTGGAATGGAAAAAATCCTATCTGGGGAAAAGCGGCTGTCTGACCAAGTGCAGTGCAATGATCTTGCCGGAGGGGAAACTGCCTGTCTATCTGGTACAGTCAGTGAGCAGCATGGCACAGTGGATCTGGATGTGTCTGTTCCTGCGGCATGATGCGGAATTGGCAGATGCATGTAATTTCCCGCCGCAGTACTGGAAAACGCCGGCGTGGAGCGAAAACCTGCAAATTGCCTACGAATTCAAACTGCCGGAAGAAACCGAAACGGAAGAATTGCAGGTAGAGGTGACGGCTTCGCCGGACGAGGAAACACTGGAAGAACTGCGTCGGATCACGGCGTTCCAGTATGTATCGCCGGACTGCGAACGGGAGTCCCTGCTTAGCGTTTCGGCAATTCAGGAGGCAAGACAAAATCGTGCTCCTGTCTGGAAACGTCCGGATTTCCGGCAGAAAGAGGGCAGGCTTACCGGTGCGGAACGGGGTACAGCGATCCATACCTTTTTCCAGTACGCCGATTTCCGGAAAGCGGAAGCCGATGTTCCTGCGGAAATCCGGCGGCTGCAAACATACGGCTTTTTGACACCGGAGCAGGCGGCTGTCGTAAAGCCGGAGATTCCGGAAGCATTCTTTCGTGACCAGCTGTATCAGCGGCTCCGCCGTTCCCGCATGGTACTGCGGGAAAAGAAATTTCTGGTGCAGTGTCGGGACTTGCAGGCATATTCGGAAGCTGCGGCGATCCTGCACCGCTATGAAAACTCCGACAGTATCCTGAAAGGTATCATAGACCTGGCATTTCAGGAGGAGGACGGCTTCGTGCTGGTGGACTATAAGACCGATACCGTTTCTTCGCCGGAGGAACTGGCGGACAGCTATCGGGAACAGCTGCTGCTGTACCGCGGTGCATTACAGTGCATCACGGGAATGCCGGTGCGGCAGTGCTATCTGTACAGCACACATCTTCAGAAAAGTATTGAGGTAAAATCATGATGATCAATTTAACAGATATGAAAACCGTCCGTTCGATTCTGGGACGGCACGGGTTTCACTTTTCCAAGAAGCTGGGGCAGAACTTTCTGATCGACCCCTCTGTCTGCCCGCGAATCGCCGAGGAGGGCAACGCTGCGGCAGGTTATGGTGTGCTGGAGATCGGTCCGGGTATCGGCACCCTGACACAGCAGCTGGCACTGCGTGCCGAAAAGGTGACTTCCGTGGAACTGGACCAGCGGCTGCTGCCGATTCTGGAAGAAACTGTCGGGGAATTCGAAAACCTGCACATTCTGCACGGCGATATTTTGCAGTTCGACGTGCCGCAGCTGCTGGAACAGGAATTCGCCGGTCTGCACGTGGCAGTCTGTGCCAATCTGCCATATTACATCACTACGCCGATTCTGATGCACCTGCTGGAAAGCGGAGCGAACATCGATTCCATTACGGTAATGGTGCAGAAAGAAGTGGCGGAAAAATTGCAGGCTCCGGTGGGCACCCGCAACTCCGGTGCGATCACCGCCGCAGTGAACTATTATGGAACAGTAGAGATGCTGTTTACCGTGCCGCGGGACAGCTTCCTGCCGCCGCCGAATGTGGATTCTGCTGTCATTCGCATCGATGTGCAGAAACGCTATGCCGACCAGACACGCGATCCCCAGCACTTTTTCTCCATGCTGAAACACGGTTTTTCCCAGCGGCGGAAAACGCTGGTGAATGCACTGTCCGCAACGATGCACTATGAAAAACCGGTTCTGCTGGAAGTCCTGCATGCCATGGAACTGCCGGAAACGGTACGTATGGAGAACCTGACCATGGAGCAGCTGGTGGAGCTGAGCAATCGGTTGTCCGGAGCAACTGCGGAAAAAGTGTAAATTTTTCGGAAATTGCAGAAAAGCACTGGACAAGAGCCGGAAAATGTGGTATACTAGTAAAAACCAAACGAGTGCGTTGGATATGCACTCGGAAAGAGCGATTCCTTTAAGTTGATCCCGTGAGATTGACAAGGCGTTTCATAAACCGGATAAGATCCCTTCTGCATGTACGGTATGTTGATGCAGAAGTTGTTGTACGCACTTGCCTGTCTGAAACGGGTAAGTGCTTTTTTTGTGAATGATCTCTTAGGAGGTGTGTATGGAACAAAAAGCGATCATCATGGACGAAAGTGCCATTCGCCGTGCAGTGGCACGGATTACGTATGAGATTCTGGAACGGAACCGTGGTGCCGAAAATCTATGTATTGTGGGCATTTTGTCCCGCGGCGTTGTGCTTGCAGAACGGATTGCCCGTAAAATATACGAGTTGGAACGTACAGAGGTGGAATTCGGTGCACTGGACATCACCCCATTCCGCGATGACCGCATTGCCGATGCCACACATTCCGCAAAGAGTACCATTCATTTTCCGGTACAGGACAAGCGTGTTGTCATTGTAGATGATGTGCTGTACACCGGTCGTAGCTGCCGTGCTGCCATTGATGCGATTCTGGCGATCGGCAGACCGCAGTGCATGCAGCTGGCAGTACTGGTGGATCGCGGACATCGGGAACTACCCATTCGTCCGGATTATATCGGAAAGAACGTTCCGACTGCACAGAGCGAAACCGTTCGGGTTTCCGTGCGGGAAATTGACGGAACCGACTGTGTTGTGATTTATCAGAACACTGATGCAGAAATGAGGAAAGAATGAAGCAAACCATTTTGATTCGTGATGTACAATTGGTGCAGGGCGGCATTTCGCCCCGTTGTGACATGCTGATTCAGGACGGCGTGATCGCAAAGCTGGGAAAAGATCTGAATGAATCTGCCCACTTTGTCATTGACGGCTCCCGCCTGACAGCACTGCCGGGGCTGTTTGATATGCATGTGCATCTGCGTGACCCCGGGCAGACACATAAAGAGGACATCTTCACCGGTTCCGCAGCGGCACTGGCTGGCGGCATCACCGGCGTGGCATGCATGCCGAATACCTCGCCGGCAATCGACAACGTAGACACTGTCCGCTATATCTGCGAAAAAGCAGCTTATACCGGCGTGGAGATTCACCCCGTGGGCTGCATTACCAAGGGGCTGAAAGGCGAGGAAATGTGCGACTATGCGGCGTTGAAAGATGCCGGCATCTGTGCCATTTCCGACGACGGCAGACCGGTAGAGTGTGCAGAAACCATGCGGCAGGCTTTGATTCAGGGCGATGCACTGGGGCTGCCGGTTATTTCTCATTGTGAAGATCTGTCCATTATCAACGGCGGCATTGTGAACCGCGGCGTGGCTTCGGAAACGCTGGGTGTCAGAGGCATGGATCGGGCTTCGGAAGACTATATCACCGCACGGGAGATCATTCTGGCGGCTTCTGCCAATGTGCCGATTCATATCGCTCACGTCAGCACTTACGGCAGCGTGGAGATCATTCGTCACGCCAAAGCACAGGGTGTCAAGGTGACCTGTGAAACCTGTCCGCACTATTTCCTGATGACAGAGGAAGCGGTGCTCTGCGGTGATGCGGATTACCGTATGAATCCTCCTCTCCGGACGGAAAAAGACCGCAAGGCAGTGCTGGAGGGACTTCTGGACGGTACCATTGACTGTATCGTTACTGACCACGCTCCTCATGCTCCGTCGGAAAAGGCGGATTTCCGTTACGCTCCCAACGGCGTGATCGGCATGGAAACCTCGCTGGCAGCTTCGCTGAAACTGGTGCATGCCGGTCTGATGACCCTGCCGCAGCTGGTACAGAAAATGGCAGAGAATCCCCGCAAGATTCTGGGCTTGCCGCAGCATCAGCTGGCAGTAGGTGAGCCGGCAGATCTGACGCTGGTAGATCTGGATTATCACTGGACAGTAGATCCGGAAAAAATGCACTCCAAAGCGAAAAATGTGATCTGGAAGGGCAAAACACTGGTGGGCAAACCGGTGTGTACCATCACAGACGGCATCATTCGCTATCAGGATACAGAGTATTTAGAAGAAAGGAACCGATGCAATGGCTTTTGACAGACTTATCAAACGAATTGACGAACTGCACAATCCGTCCGTAGCCGGACTGGATCCGCGTCTGGAATACGTGCCGCAGTTCATACAAGATGCCAGCTTTGTGAAGCTGGGACATACACTGGAGGCAGCTGCTGATGCAATTCTCCAGTTCAACAAGGCGTTGATCGATGCCCTGTACGATGTGGTTCCGGCGATCAAGCCGCAGGCTGCGTACTATGAAATGTACGGCTGGGCAGGTGTCCGCACACTGGCGGAAACCATTCGCTATGCACAGAGCAAGGGCATGTTCGTCATGACAGACGGCAAACGCAATGACATTGGTGCGACCATGACTGCATATGCCACCGCACATCTGGGAAAAGTAGATGTGGACGGCGTGGAACTGGAACCCTTTGGAGCAGATGCACTGACAGTCAACGGCTATCTGGGAACAGACGGCATTCAGCCGCTGCTGGACGTTTGCGAAAAATATGACAAGGGTATTTTCGTGCTGGCAAAGACTTCGAATCCGTCCAGCGGAGAACTGCAGGACAGACTGATCGACGGCAAGCCGGTCTATGAGATCATGGGCGAAATGTGCGAAAACTGGGGCAGCAGGCAGATCGGTGCCTATGGCTATTCCGCAGTGGGTGCTGTGGTAGGTGCGACCTATCCGGAACAGCTGGCGGAACTCCGGAAAAAGCTGCCGCATACGCTGTTCCTGGTGCCGGGATACGGTGCACAGGGCGGCGGTGCACAGGGCGTTGCCGGTGCATTTGATGAAAACGGCAGAGGTGCGATTGTCAACTCCTCCCGTGCCATTATGTGTGCATGGAAGAAGGAAGAAAACTGTCCGGAAACGGCTTTTGCAGAAGCTGCCAGAAGAGAAGCAATCCGTATGCGTGATGATATTACCGCATATTTATAATTTTTCAGGGCAACGCCGGTGCATTGCAAGGTGCATCGCAGGCTCTTAGATCGGAAAGGACTGGTGTCATGTCATTATTGGAACGAGGCGATAACGCCTATCTGCTTCTGGCAGACGGAACGATTTTTGAAGGTTTGCATTTTGGTGTCAAGGGAACGGCAATCGGTGAGGTAGTCTTTACCACTGGTATGACTGCTTATCAGGAAACACTGACCGACCCCAGCTATTATGGGCAGCTGGTCACACAGACATTTCCGCTGATCGGCAACTATGGTGTCAATGCAGCAGACAGCGAATCTGCACGTTCTTATATCCACGGTTACATTGTGCGGGAATGGTGCAACACCCCGTCGAACTTCCGTATGGAAGGGGATATTGACGGATTCCTGAAAGAACAGAACATTGTGGGCATCTACAACATCGATACTCGTAAGCTGACCCGTATCATTCGGGAAGTCGGCGTTATGAACGGCGTGATTACAACAGAAGACGTTTACGCCAAGAAAGAAGAGCTGCTGGAACAGGTTCGGAACTACACCATTCAGAATGCAATTCTCAGCGTGACCGGCGACGAGCCGAGAACTTATCGTGAGGGAACACCGAAGTATAAGGTTGCTCTGTACGATTTCGGTTACAAACGCAATATCCGGAACGAACTGGTAAAACGCGGCTGTGAAGTCGTAGTTCTGCCGGCAGCCACCAGTGCAGAAGAATTAAAGGCGATGCACGTAGACGGCATCATGCTTTCCAATGGACCGGGGGATCCGTCCGAAAATCAGGCGATCATCGACAATGTGGGCGAGATCGCAAAGCTGGGCATTCCGATCTTCGGCATCTGTCTGGGACACCAGCTGCTGGCACTGTCGCAGGGATGTCGGACAGAAAAGCTGAAGTACGGTCACCGCGGTGCCAACCAGCCGGTTATCGACCTGAACAGTCACCGGACTTATGTCACCAGCCAGAACCACGGTTATGCAGTTGTAGGAGAAAGTCTGGATCCGGAAGTGGGAACCGTTTCTCATATCAACGCCAATGATAAAACCTGTGAGGGAATTCGTTATCACAAGATCAATGCCTTTACGGTGCAGTTCCATCCGGAAGCACACGGCGGACCGCTGGATACCGCATATTTGTTTGACGAATTCGTTGCTGTGATGGAAAAGGAGAAGAAGTAAGTTATGCCATTGAGAAGTGATATTAAAAAGGTTCTCGTGATCGGTTCCGGTCCGATCATCATCGGACAGGCTGCGGAGTTCGACTATGCAGGAACACAGGCTTGCCGTGCACTGAAACAGGAAGGTCTGGAAGTTGTCCTCATCAACTCCAATCCGGCAACGATCATGACAGATAAGGCGATGGCGGATAAGGTCTATATCGAACCGCTGACGCTGGACGTGGTAAAGCGGATCATTCGGATCGAAAAGCCGGACAGCCTGCTGTCTACCATGGGTGGTCAGACTGGTCTGACCTTGTCCATGCAGCTGGCGGAAGAAGGCTTTCTGGAAGCCAACGGTGTCAAGCTGTTGGGTGCCGACCCGCTGACCATTCATAAGGCAGAAGACCGTCAGGCATTCAAGGATACCATGGAAAAGATCAACCAGCCCTGTATCCCGTCAAAGGTCGTAGAAACCATTGAAGATGCCGTAGATTTTGCCAAGATCATCGGCTATCCGGTTATCGTGCGTCCGGCATTCACACTGGGCGGCACAGGCGGCGGTATCGCAGACAATGAAGAAATGCTCCGCGACATCACCAAGAACGGTCTGCGTCTTTCTCCGATCACACAGGTTCTGATCGAAAAGTGCATCAGCGGCTGGAAAGAAATCGAGTTTGAGGTGATCCGTGACCGCAAGGGCAACGTCATCACCGTCTGCTCCATGGAAAATTTCGATCCGGTCGGCGTACACACCGGCGATAGTATCGTTATCGCCCCGACTGTAACTCTGACAGATCGGGAATACCAGATGCTGCGTACCGCTGCGATCAACATTATTTCCGAACTGAAGGTAGAGGGCGGTTGTAACTGTCAGTTTGCACTGCACCCCACCAGCATGGAATATGCAGTCATTGAAGTAAACCCCCGTGTATCCCGTTCTTCTGCACTGGCTTCCAAGGCGACCGGTTACCCGATCGCAAAGGTTGCCGCACGAATTGCGATCGGCTACACACTGGACGAAATTGTCAATCAGGTTACCGGCAAGACCTACGCCTGCTTCGAGCCGGCTCTGGACTACGTCGTTGTCAAGTATCCGAAGTGGGCATTTGATAAGTTTGTCTATGCAAAGCGGACACTGGGCACCCAGATGAAAGCGACCGGTGAAGTCATGGCAATCGGTACCAGCTTCGAAGAAGCCATTATGAAGGCTGTTCGTTCGACGGAACTGGGCGTAGATTCCATGAACATGAAGAAGTATGAAAAGATGTCTCTGGAAGAAATCATGGAGCGGCTGCAGGTCGTAGACGATGAGCGTGCATTCCAGCTGTATGAGGCAATGAAGCGTGGCAAGACGGTAGAAGAACTGCACGAACTGACCATGGTAGACTGCTGGTTCCTGAACAAGCTGATGAACCTGATCGAACTGGAACGGGAAATGGCTGCCAAGCCGCTGACCGAAGATCTGTACCTGCTGGCAAAGCAGTACGGCTATCTGGACGCGACCATTGAACGCATTTCCGGCAAGAAGTGCCCGATGCACCGCCATGCTGTATATAAAATGGTAGATACCTGTGCAGGCGAATTCAAGGCAGAAACGCCGTATTTCTACTCCACCTATGATGACGAGAACGAAGCGGAAGAATTCATTGAACGCCAGCACAGCGACAAGAAAAAGATTATCGTATTCGGTTCCGGTCCGATCCGTATCGGTCAGGGTATCGAGTTCGACTACTGCTCTGTACACTGCGTATGGACGCTGAAAGAAATGGGCTGTGAAGCGATCATCTGCAACAACAATCCGGAAACCGTTTCCACCGACTTCGACACCGGCGACCGTCTGTATTTCGACCCGCTGACAAAGGAAGACGTTGCCAATATCATCAACACCGAAAAGCCTTACGGCGTTGTGGTACAGTTCGGCGGACAGACTGCCATTAAGCTGACACGGTATCTGGCAGATATGGGTGTCAATATTCTGGGTACTTCCGCAGACGATATTGACGCTGCCGAAGACAGAGAGCGTTTTGACGAACTGCTGGGCAGATGCGGCATTCCGCGTCCGGCTGGTGAAACCGTTATGACGACTGAGGAAGCCCTTAAGGCTGCCAACGATCTGGGTTATCCGGTTCTGATGCGTCCGTCTTACGTACTGGGCGGTCAGAATATGATCATCGCACATTCGGACAAGGATATTGAAGAATATATGGCGATCATCACCAGCCATATGATTGAAAATCCGGTGCTGATCGATAAATATATGATGGGTACAGAAGTCGAAGTTGATGCGATCTGCGACGGCAAGGACTTCCTGATTCCGGGTATCATGGAGCACGTAGAGCGTGCCGGTGTCCACTCCGGTGACTCGATCTCCATTTATCCGGCACAGAACCTCAGCGAAAAGATTACTGATACCATCGTGCGTTATACCGGACTGCTGGCAAAGGAACTCCACGCAGTTGGTCTGATTAACATTCAGTACGTGGTATACAATAACGAAGTCTATGTAATCGAAGTAAACCCGCGTTCGTCCCGTACCGTGCCGTATATCAGTAAGGTAACTGGTATCCCCATGGTAGACATCGCAACCAAGATCATGCTGGGTGAAACTCTCCAGAGTCTGGGCTACAAGTCCGGTCTGTATCCGAAGGGCAAGTACGTTGCCGTCAAGGTACCGGTATTCAGCTTCGAAAAGCTACAGGACGTAGACACCATGCTCGGACCGGAAATGAAGTCCACTGGTGAGTGTCTGGGTATTGCCACCAATCTGGAGGACGCACTTCTCAAGGGTCTGATTGCCGCAGGCTATGACCTGAAGAAGGAAGGCGGCGTGCTGATTTCTGTCCGCGACAGCGACAAGCAGGAAATCATTGAGATTGCAGACAAGCTGGCACGTATGGGCTTCGAACTGTACGGTACAAGCGGTACCGCAGCCGTGCTGAACCATAACATGATCGCTACCAATCTGGTAAAGAAAATCTCTGACGGAGAACCGAATACCATTACACTGCTGGAAAGCGGCAAGATCCACTATATGATCTCCACTTCGGCAAAGGGTCGTCTGCCGGCAAGAGATAGCGTAAAGATGCGTCGGAAGTCTGTAGAACGTTCGATCTGCTGTCTGACTGCGATCGATACAGCCAAGGCTCTGGCAAACGTGCTGGAATCCGGCCGCAGCATTGATGATGTAGAAATGGTCGATATTACAAAGATCTGACTTTAAAAATCACGCAAACCGTGGCGGACGGGGAGATTTCCCGCCCGCCCTTTTTGCTGTTGAAAGGAGAAATTGTCATGGCATATGAACAGATGCTGGTGCCGGTTCTGGAAAAGCAGGCACTTGCTAAAAATATTTATCGCATGGTGCTGCAATGCCGTTCCATTGCACAGCAGACAGCGTGCGGACAGTTCGTGCACCTGTTGCCTGTAGGCTGCACGCTGCGTCGCCCGATCTCGATCTGTGAGATTAACAAAGCTGCCGGAACCCTGACCATTGTGTTTGAGGTAAAAGGCACTGGTACCGATGCTCTCGCCAATGTGCGGGTAGGGGAAAACGTGGACATTCTCGGACCGCTGGGACATGGCTTCACCATTCTGCCGGAGGCAAAACATGTGGTAGTCGTTGGCGGCGGTATCGGCAATCCGCCTATGCTGTCGCTGGCACAGGTGTATGGCGAACGTGCCACAGCAATATGTGGTTTCCGTTCGGCAAACATTGTCACATTGCAGGACGAATTCCACGCATCTGGTGCGGAAACCATTCTCTGTACCGATGACGGCACTGCCGGCAGACAGGATTTGGTTACAGAGCCGCTGAAAGAACAGCTTGCAAAGGGCGACGTGGACATGGTATATGCCTGTGGCCCACGCCCCATGCTGAAATTCGTGGCTGCCGCCGCAAAGGAATACGGCGTTCGCTGTGAGGTTTCCATGGAAGAACGCATGGGCTGCGGCATTGGTGCCTGTCTGGTATGTGCATGCCAGCTGGAACGGGAAGGCAAATCCGTGATGGGACACGTCTGCAAAGACGGTCCGGTATTTCCGGCAGAGGAGGTTGTTTGGTAATGGCAAATTTAGCAGTAAATGTAGCCGGCGTATCCTTTAAAAATCCGATTATTCCGGCATCAGGCGTATTTGGCTACGGCAGAGAGTACGAGAAACTGTTCCCGCTTTCGGAACTGGGCGGCATTGCCACCAAGGGTACAACCGGACAGCCCCGTCCGGGCAATCCGGCTCCCCGTATCGCCGAAACTCCCAGCGGTATGCTGAACTCGGTAGGGTTGCAGAATCCGGGAATCGACGCGTTTCTGGAACGGGAACTGCCGAATCTCCTGACAAAGGATACTGTAATTCTGGCAAATATTGCCGGTTCTACTGTAGAGGAATGCGTTTCCATTGCGGAAAAGCTGGACGAAACCGATGTGCATATGATCGAATTGAACATCTCCTGCCCTAACGTGAAAAAGGGCGGGGCAGCGTTTGGCGTGCACTGTGAGAGTGCGGAAATGATTACCGCAGCAGTGCGAAAGGCAACCAAGAAGCCGCTGATCGTAAAGCTTTCTCCCAATGTCACCAGCATTACCGATATTGCCAAGGCAGTGGAATCCGCCGGTGCCGACAGCGTTTCCCTCATCAATACCCTTTTGGGCATGCGGATCAATATCGAAAATCGCCGCCCGATTCTGCGGAACAATGTCGGCGGCATGTCTGGCCCTGCGGTTTTTCCCATTGCTGTGCGTATGGTATGGCAGGTCGCACAGGCAGTTTCCATTCCGGTAATCGGTATGGGCGGCGTGTCCAGTGGTACAGATGCCATTGAAATGATGATGGCAGGTGCCAGTGCCGTGCAGGTAGGAGCTGCTATTTTCACCGATCCTTATGCTCCGGTTCGCATCATTTCGGAGATGAACGACTGGCTGGACGCACATCATATTGCTTCGGTGCAGGAAATTATCGGTACCGTGCAGCCGTGGTAAGTGAGGCGTTTTATGATTATTATGGGCGTAGATTTCGGCGATGCCCGTACAGGGCTTGCCGTTTGCGATAAGGGCGAAATGCTGGCTTCTCCAGCTGGGGTGATTTCGGAAAAGGACTTTACCCGGTGTCAGGAAAAAGTCGCTGCCGCTGCTAAGGAACACCGTGCAGAACTGCTGGTGGTAGGCTATCCCAAGAATATGAATGGTACCGTGGGAGAACGTGCGGAATTGTGTCAGAAGTTCGGGGACGGTCTGAAAGAACTGACCGGTCTGCCGGTGGTGATGTGGGACGAACGCTGTACCACAGTTTCAGCACATTCCTACCTGAATGTCACCAATACCAGAGGCAAAAAGCGGAAAGCCGTAGTAGATGCTGTTGCGGCAACGATTATTCTGGAAAGCTATCTGGCATACCGGAAGAATCAGGCGGATGCCGAATAAAAAATACAAAATCCCCGAAACCGGATTTGTTCCGGTTTTCGGGGATTTCTTTATGGCAATACCGCACAATCTTTGTGCGGTATCACCTTATGTATGCTATATGCAGTTCAGTGCCTTTTCTTATAGAGATTCTTCGCGGTGCATGGGGATTTGTTCTGCTCCCAGCTTTTCCAGATTCTCATGAATGCTGCGGTTGTCTGCCTTTTTGATCATGTTTTCTCTGGCACGTTTGAACTTGTTCACTTCACCGTGGCGGCTGGGGCCGCCTACACAGCCGCCGTCGCAAGCCATGCCCTCGATAAAGTCGCCGGAGAATCTGCCCATTTTCAGCATCAGCAGGGCACGCTTGCAGGCATCAGTGCCGTTGCAACGTTCCACATTGACTTCGTCGGTCACGCCCTGTTCTTTCATGCCTTCCAATACGGCATCTGTCACACCGCCGCTGTTGCCGAACCATTTGCCAAAAGTGCTGGATTGCTGATTGGTTTCCTCTGCTTCGTGAATGGTAACGCCCTTGGCACGGATAATGGCACGGATCTCGCCGTAGGTCATGGCGTAGTCCGCACTGCCCTCAATGTGCTGGTCGATGACTTCGCTCTTTTTGGCGATGCAGGGACCTACAAAAACAGTTACCGCTTCCGGATCCTTGGACTTGATCCAGCGGGAAACCGCACACATGGGGGAAACGGTAGTGGAGATATTGTCGATCAGATCCGGATAGTGCAGACGAATCAGATTGACAAAGCCGGGGCAGCAGGAGGTTGTCAGTTTTTTGCCCTCCCGATATGCTTCTGCCCACTCCGTTGCTTCGGCATAAGCGGTCATGTCACCGCCCAGTCCGACTTCTACCAGATCGGTAAAGCCCACTTCCTTCAGAGTGTTCCGCCAGCTTTCGAAAGTAATGCCTTCGCCGAACTGTCCTTCTGTAGAGGGAGCAAACATGGCATAGACATGTTTGCCGTCCACTAGTGCCTGACAGACATCTACCAAGCAGGACTTAGAACTGATCGCACCGAACGGGCAGCTGTGAATACATCTGCCACACTGGATACATTTTTTCTCGTCAATGATGCAGATGCCGTTTTCGTCCATGGAAATCGCTCCTACCGGACAGCTCCGGCGACATGGGCGAATCAGGTCTGCAATGGCGTTGTAGGGACATGCTGCCGCACACTTGCCGCATTCCCGACATTTCTGCGGGTCAATGTGTGCCCGCGTACGGCCAATATCGATTGCTCCGAAATTACAGGACTGCTGACAGGCTTTCCCCATGCACTTCTGGCAGTTGTCTGTGACAACGTAGCGGGAAATAGGGCAGTCCTCACATGCCGCCTGTACGACTTGTACCACAAGGTCGTTGTGTGACCCCTGCGGAGCCTTTCCCTCTGCAAGGCGGATTCGCTGCCGGACAATTTCCCGTTCTTTGTAGACACAGCAGCGGTATTTTGCTTTCGGACCGGGCATCATGCGATAGGGCAGCTCGTCTTTTTCTGTTTCAAATTTTCCGGCGAAAACCAATTTTGCGACTTCGCACAGAATATCATGTTTGATCTGAATGATCGTACCATCATTTGTTACCATATGGACCTCCGTTGCAGTTGTTGCAAGTCTTCTTTTTCTATTATACCATGAAATTTATCGTTTGTAAAGACAAGATTGTTAGGACAAATTTGCAGCAAAAATGCCCCAGCCGTAAAAAGCAGCAGGGGCATCAAAACATAATTTATTTCTATGGCAATACCGCACAATCTTTGTGCGGTATTGCCATATAGATTACAGCAAAGGCAGGACTTTCTGCATCACGGGGAATGCTTCCGCATCTGTCAGACCGAAGTCCATTTCTTTATATGTCCAGGCAGCCCGTCCGATGTGGTGCTTTTCAAATACAGCGGAAATAGTCTGATACCAATGCAGAGTGCTTTCCAGATCTGCCTGATGAATGACACCGTACTCGCTGCAATAAAGAGGCACATCATATTTTTCCGCAGCAGAAATTGCCGCAGAAAGATTTGCTTCAAAGAAAGAAGTTTCCACATCTGTGAGCCCTTCATGCAGAAGTGAACCGATATATTCCTTGCTGAATGCAGCGGACCAGCGGCGATAGTTGGCGAGAGTGTCCGGATATGCAATGTGGAAGTCCTTCGGCATACCCTTGATCCACTGTGCAGTCTGATGCGTGAAAATGATCGGATCATAGCAGTGGAAACTGTAGACGATGCGGGAATCTGCCGGTGCATCCAGCAGTGTCACACCGTCGGCACCGTTGTAGTGAATGCCGCCTGCCAGAATAAAAACATCCGGTGCAACAGAGCGGATCGCTGCAATGGCGTTGGCAGCGATCTGGTTCCAGTCTTTTGCAGTGTGCATGTCTGCCGCTTCATTCAGCAGTTCAAAGGCGACAACATCGCTGTCATTTCCAAAGCGTTTTGCAAATTCCTGCCAAAGAGAGATAAAGCGGGCCTGCAATGCCAGATTGGTGAAGAATTCGCCGGAATCTGACTCATCGGCAAAAGAATAGCCGGCAGTTTTGTGTAAATTCAAAATCATGTGCAGATCGTATTTTCTGCACCAGAGAATGCACTGCTTGATCCAGCGAAAACCGTCTTCCTTGAGAATACCGCCCTCGGATTCTACCAATTCATAGTCCACCGGAATCCGGACGTGATCCAGTCCCCAGCGGGCAACTGTTGCAAAGTCCGCTTCCGTGATAAATGTCTGATAATGCTTTTCGGTATGCTCTTTCTGTGAAAACCAGCCGCCAAAATTGATACCATGCTGATAGCCTTTCCAAATACGCATGATGTGACCTCCTGTCAATCGAAATAGCAGTGGCTGTTGTCTGTTACGGAAGCAATTTTCTATTTGAATTGCTTTGAATCCGCTATGATTATGAAGCGGACACGTGAAAACGAGAGCCGTGGGGAATGCTGCTGAACACCAAATAATTCCAGAGTCAATACCCCTTTAAAATATCTGCATTTTCATTTTACGAGGAATATCAAAAAAATGATACCAAAAAACTTGCTTTTTTGATAGAAATGTGATACAATATTTCTGTACAGGATAAATGCAACTTTTTGGGTCCTGAAATCATAGAGTAATTATAGGGATTTCTTATTTTTCCCATGTTTCCGTAAAAAGCCAGCAGAGGTCGATGTGTATTTTCCAGTTGTTCTGGAAAATACAGTGCTTTTTTCAGTGCAGGTTGCCGAAGAGAACGGATAGAGCAGGATTTTGTTATAGATTTGTTTCTGAAAGAAATTCTATATTTATTCACATTTAAGGCGATATAAAATAGTAGGAGGAGATTTTCATGACATTGGAATTAGAATGGCAAAAAGCAGAGCAGGAACGGCAGGAGGATACGCACCAGCACGAACCGCCGGAAGTCGAATTTGGCTTTTATAATCAAGTGCAGCAGGGCGATGTGGATGCAGTGCAGGAAAATCTGCGATCCGGATTATATCGGCAGATCGCCATGAGAGTAAGGCTTTCTGACGATTTGGTGCAGAATTTCCGGTATCACTGTATTGTCTGTCTGTCAATGGTATCGCGATTTTGTATTGAAGGCGGCATGCCGGGGGAACAGGCATATCGTATGAGCGATTTCTATATTCGTAAAATTGACACGGCAACGACCATCGATCAGGTGGAGAAACTGCATGATGACGCTTGTATGGACTATGTCAAGCGAATGCAGCAGCGGAAAATCAAGCAGGTCTGTTCCAAGCCGGTTTCACTGTGCCTGAACTACATCTATTCGCATATGCACGAAAAAATTTCTACAGAGGAACTTGCTACGGAAGTACACCTGCACCCCAGTTACTTATCCCGTCTGTTTCGGGAGCAAATGGGCTGTACGCTGCACGATTATATTTTAGATCAAAAGATTCAGTCTGCCAAACGCATGCTGCAATTTTCCGACCGCAGCTACGCTGAAATTGCAAACCTGCTGGCGTTTTCTTCCCAGAGCCATTTCATACAGGTCTTTTCCAGAAAAGTCGGTGTTACGCCGAAGCAGTTTCGGGAGGCGGAATTTCGTTCAAAACTGATGCGTGGAGAACAGGAATGACAAAAAGCAGTCCGCGGCAAACGGACTGCTTTTGAAACTGTTTTTGCAATAGATCAGATTATACCATGACGACAGCATTTCCCAACAGCTTGAAATCCCGACAGCTTTTGCAGAGATCATTCAAAAATGCGGCAATGCTCCGGTCGCGGAGATTGCCCTTGAAGTCGATGTGAAAAACAACGTCGAAGCTGCCGTCCCGAATGGGTCTGCTTTCGATTTTGGTCATGTCCAGTCCATACAGGAAGAATTTGTTCAGGATTCGGCTCAGGCTGCCGGGCTCGTTGGAAATGGACAGCATCACGGAAATCACAGACGCATTTTCCGCCACCTGCATGTCCTTGGTGATGCAGATGAACTGGGTGAAGTTCGGGACAACATTGGAAATACGGGAAGCCAGAATCTGTAGGCGGTTGTGCTTGGCACAGTCTTCGGAACAGATCGCGGCAATGGTCTTGTCACCGGATTCTGCCACCATTTTGGCAGCAGTGGCGGTGTTGCTGTAGTCGTGGCTGTGGAGAGAACGTGCATCTAAGAAATCGCTGCACTGAGAGAGTGCCTGCGGGTGGGAATACACTTCGGTGATGTTCTCCATTTTAGCATCCGGCAGGGCAGCCAGACAGTGCATCACTTCTACCTGATTCATTGCGGTGATAAAGAAGCTGTACTTTCCCATCAGGTCTACGGTCTGTGTAACTGTTCCGGAGGTGCTGTTGTAAATGGGCAGAACGCCGTATTCCAGTTCGCCGGATTCTACTGCTTCAAAGACCTGCTCAAAGGTCGGATAGAACTGAATGTGCCGTTCCGGAAAGAATGCCTGTGCGGCGGTTTCGGAGTTTGCACCCACGGTGCCCTGACAGCCGACACGGACGGCTTCCTTCATGCGGGGCGTTTTGAAACTGGGGGCATCTTCGGCAGCGACCAGCATTTTCTGCTGTAACTGGGAGCTGATGCTCATCATGTTGGCGAACATGGTGCGGGAAGCCAGTCCCAGTCCCTCTTTGGCATTCTGTTCTACGCGGTCGAGGATCTGCTGTTCCCGTCCTGCCTGAAAAACCGGCATGTTGTGTGCTTTTTTATATCTTGCAACATCTTGGCAGAGAAGCATGCGTTCTTCAAATAAAGACTGGATCTGTTTGTCCAGCCGGTCGATCTCATTGCGGATTTCCTGTAATTCCATGTTGTATTCCTTTCTGTGAAGGGATTTTCGGTGCAGATGCGAAGTTGTTCTTGGGCAACACCACACAAAGCTTGTGCGTAAGGTGCGTTGTCAGATTTTTCGGCAGATTGCATGCAAAGCCATCAGGCGGGCTTTGTGCGGTGTTGCCCTTGAAATTTGCGGGAGGTTTCTTTCTGTGAGAACAACTTCTGCTACCGTGTGCAAAGTATGCTAACTTCCATTATACACAATTATTTTTCAAAAATCAAGATAAAATTTTGAATAGCTATTGAAAACGGCAATCGTTTTGTGCTATAATGAAATGTACGTGTGAAACGAGGCAGGCACTGACCTGCAAACAGGAGGGCTGGAAATGCGGATTTTAGGAATCGATCCGGGCTATGCCATTGTAGGCTTTGGAGTGGTGTCCTATCACGGGGCGGATTTTACGCCGCTGGAATACGGGGCAATTACCACAGAAGCCGGCACACGGTTTGCAGCACGTCTGACGGCGATCTATGACGATCTGGATTTTTTGCTGAAACGGTTTCAGCCGGACTGTATCGCGATTGAGCGGCTGTACTTCACTTCCAACCAGAAAACGGTGATCGATGTGGCACAGGCACGCGGTGTTATCGTCCTCTGTGCGGAGCAGCACCAGATTCCGATGTATGAGTACACACCCCTGCAAGTCAAGCAGGCGGTCGTGGGCTACGGAAAGGCGGAAAAGCGGCAGGTCATGGATATGACAAGGCGAATTCTGAAGCTGGCACAGATCCCGAAGCCGGACGATGCCGCCGATGCCCTTGCCCTTGCGATTTGCCACGGACATTGTGCGACCGGCGTGCAGCTGCAAAAGAGAATCATCAAAGCAGGAGATACAATATGATATATAGTGTACATGGAAAACTGATCGCCAAAGAACCGGCAATGGCAGTGGTGGAATGCGGCGGCGTAGGGTATGCCTGCCGTACCACTCTGCATACACTGGGGCAGGTGGGAAATCTCGGTGAAACCGTTCTGCTGTATACGGCCATGAGCGTGCGGGAAGATGCTGTAGAATTATTTGGCTTTTCCACACAGCAGGAATTGCAGTGCTTTCAGCTTCTGACCTCGGTTTCCGGCGTGGGACCGAAGGCAGCCCTTTCCATTCTGTCGGATCTGACACCGGATCAGTTCCTGTTGACAGTGGCTTCCGGTGACAGCAAGGCACTGACACGTGCCAAGGGCATCGGGGCAAAGTCTGCCCAGCGAATCGTCATGGAACTCAAGGATAAGATCGCCGGCGATGCCACCGGGCTGCTCTCCGGCACTGCCGGTGCAGGAGAGATTGCGGCGGCGACCCAGTCCGGCGGCAATGTGGGCGAAGCTATCGAAGCTCTTGTCACGCTGGGCTATACCCAGAGCGAAGTGGCACCGATCGTGGCAAAGCTGGATCCGTCCCTGTCGTCCTCCGACCTGATTCGGCTGGCGTTACAGGAATTCGGAAAACAGCGTAACTTTTGAGAGAGAGGGAATCAACCAAAATGATTGAAACCAGTGATATGCAGTTTGAGGAGCGTATGGTGACACCCCGCGAAGTGGAAGAAGACCGCGAAGCAGAAGTGACACTCCGTCCGCAAACGCTGGTGGAATATATCGGACAGGATAAAGTCAAGGAAAATCTGGCAGTCTATATCGAGGCAGCCAAGCGGCGTGGCGACCCTTTGGATCACGTGCTGCTGTACGGGCCTCCTGGACTGGGAAAGACGACCTTGTCCTCGATCATTGCCCACGAAATGGGCGTGAATCTTCGTGTGACAACCGGTCCGGCAATTGAAAAAGCCGGTGATCTGGCGGCGATCCTGACCAATTTGCAGCCGAATGACGTGCTGTTTATCGATGAGATCCATCGCCTGAACCGTCAGGTAGAGGAAATCCTGTATCCGGCACTGGAAGACCATGCCATTGATATTATCATGGGAAAAGGGCCGTCAGCACGTTCGCTGCGGGTGGATCTGAACCCGTTTACATTGGTAGGGGCAACCACCAGAGCGGGGCAGCTTTCCAGCCCGCTGCGTGACCGCTTCGGCGTAATTCTGCGGCTGGAACTGTATACCACAGAACAGCTGACGGACATTGTTCGCCGGAGTGCAATGCTGCTGAAGATCCCGTGCTCCATTGACGGGGCAATGGAAATTGCAGGACGTGCCAGAGGGACACCCCGTATTGCCAACCGCCTGCTCAAGCGGGTGCGGGATTTTGCCGATGTCATGGGCAACGGTGAGATCACACAGGAAATCGCCCACATGGCACTGGATCGTCTGGAGATCGACGAACTGGGACTGGACAGCAACGACCGCCGTATGCTGGAGATGATTATCAAGGGCTACAGCGGCGGACCAGTAGGACTGGAAACGCTGGCTTCTGCACTGGGTGAAGAAACGGTCACACTGGAAGACGTGTGCGAGCCGTACCTGATGCAGCTGGGCTTTCTGGCGAGAACGCCGCGGGGACGCTGTGCTACTGCATTGGCGTATCAGCATCTGGGCTATCAGCAGCCGGATTCCGGCGGCGGTATGGACGGTCAGATGAAATTTTCCACAGAAGAATCTTAAAGCAACACTGTACAAAGCTTGCCTGACGGCTTTGCGTGCAATCGCATTTTGTGCGGTGTTGCCTAAAAATATCAAATCATTGACAAAAACATCGGAGTGATCTCCGTATATATGAAAGGAACATAAGAATCATGGGTAGATTGTTTGGGACAGACGGTGCGAGAGGTGTCGCAATTACAGAACTGACATGTGAAATGGCAATGCAGATCGGCCGTGCCGCTGCATTGGTGCTGACAAAAGAGGCAAAGCACCGTGCGAAGATTTTCATCGGCAAGGACACCCGCATTTCCTCAGATATTCTGGAAGCGGCTCTTTGTGCCGGCATTTGTTCGGTAGGAGCAGAAGCGGTAAAGCTGGGCGTTGTCCCCACACCGGCTGTGGCATATCTGGTGCGGACACACGGTGCAGATGCCGGCGTGATGATCTCCGCATCACACAACAGTGTGGAATTCAACGGCATCAAGCTGTTTGCCGCTACCGGTTATAAGCTGCCGGATGCGATCGAAGCGGAGATCGAAGCACTGATTCTGGATCATCCGGAGCAGATCACATTGCAGTCCGGTACCGCAGTCGGTGCCATTTCGGAATACGCCAACGCCAAGGAAGACTATATTTCTTATTTGGCAAGCTGTATTGCCGCAGACTGTACCGGCATGCGTGTGGTTCTGGACTGTGCCAACGGCAGTTCCTCCGCAACGGCAGAATCCTTGTTCACTCGTCTGGGTGCAGAGGTACATATGCTCAGTGCATCACCGGACGGCACCAATATCAATAAGAACTGCGGCTCCACCCACATGGAAAACCTGATGGAATATGTAAAGACCCACGAGTGCGATCTGGGTCTGGCATTTGACGGTGATGCAGACCGTTGTCTGGCGGTGGACGAGAACGGCAAACTGGTGGACGGCGATAAGATCATTGCTATCTGTGCCCACGCATTGCAGCAGGAGGGCAAGCTGAAAAAGAATACTGCCGTAGTGACTGTGATGACAAATCTGGGCTTCTTCCACTTTGCCAAGGCAAACCAGATTGCCACAAAGGCGACCAAGGTCGGCGACCGTTATGTGCTGGAGGAAATGCTCTCCGGCGGCTATAACATCGGCGGCGAACAGAGTGGTCACATCATTTTTCTGGACGAAGCCACTACCGGCGACGGCGAACTGTCCGGCATCAAGCTGTTGGAAATTCTCAAGAAGTCCGGCAAGAAGATGAGCGAACTGGCAGGTCTGATGGAGTGCTTCCCGCAGGTGCTGTACAATGTGACCATTCAGCCCCAGAAAAAGGGACTGTGGCAGGACGATGCCGACATTGCAGCAGTCATTGAAAAGCATACCGCGATCCTCGGCGAAAACGGCAGAATCCTCGTGCGGGAAAGCGGTACCGAACCGCTGATCCGCGTCATGGTAGAGGGAAAGAACGCCGGTCAGATCGAAGCCGCTGCACAGGAAATCACAGAACAGGTCAAGATTTTTGCCGCATCATAATGCAGGATAGATAAAGGAGTAGCCCGAATTGAGAGTAGCAAATGGTTGGAAACAATATCGCATTTTAGACACTTCGCAATTGGAAAAGCTGGAGAACTGGCACGGTGTCACACTGGTACGCCCTGATCCGCAGATCATCTGGAAGACCCCGAAAAAGCACCCCGCATGGAACAGGGCGGACGGACATTACAGCCGCTCGTCCTCCGGCGGCGGAAGCTGGGCGTTTTTCAAGAAGCTGCCGCCGTTTTGGGAAATGGAATATGAACCGCTGGGGCTGACATTCAAGATTCAGCCCACCGGCTTCAAGCATACCGGATTATTTCCGGAGCAGGCAGTGAACTGGGACTGGATGGCAGAGCAGATTCGCAACGCCGGCAGACCGATCTCTGTCCTGAACCTGTTCTCCTATACCGGCGGTGCAACGCTGGCATGTGCCTCCGCCGGTGCTTCTGTGTGCCACGTGGACGCGTCCAAGGGCATGGTACAGTGGGCAAGGGAAAATGCCGCACTGTCCGGACTGACGGAAAAGCCCATTCGCTGGATCGTCGATGACTGCGAAAAGTTTGTGGCACGGGAGATTCGCCGCGGCAGAAAATACGATGCCATCATTATGGATCCGCCCAGCTACGGCAGAGGTCCGGGCGGTGAGGTCTGGAAGCTGGAAGAAAACATTTTCGATCTGGTAGAACTCTGTTCCGGCGTGTTGTCGGAAAACCCGCTGTTCTTCCTGCTGAACAGCTATACCACCGGACTTTCTCCCGCAGTAATGGGGTATCTGCTGGGGAGCGTTCTGAACCCGAAATTCGGCGGCGGGGTGACAGCCGATGAGATCGGGCTGCCGGTAGAACAAAGCGGCATGGTATTGCCCTGCGGTTCTACTGCGATCTGGAAAAAATAAGGGAAACACTGCATAACGCTGTTTGTGCGGTGTTGTCGGAAGTCTATGCGTCGAAAACAATGGGGAACGTTGCTTCTGGGGGTGCTTTCTTTGGCGGCGGACTGCTTCGCAGCAGGGATACAGTATCTGGATCGCCGCTATGTGTATGGGAACCCGCCGGAGGGCATCGCAGAAATGGTGCACTTTTTTGCTCCGTATGGGTTGTTCGCAGCGGGTGTGGCGGTACTGGTGGTGCTTCTGCTGCTGATATTCCGGCAAAAATAAAGATGCGGCAGGAATTTTCTGCCCGTATTGCCTGAAAAAAGGAGAAAATACCGTGGAAAAACTGATTGCGGCAGAGCATCTGTCATTTCACTATACCGACGAGGAGGGAAAACCAGCTTCTCCGGAAATCCTGAAAGACCTGACTCTGACACTGGAAGCAGGCTCTTTTGTGGCAGTCCTGGGGCACAACGGCTGCGGCAAGTCTACGCTGGCGAAACATATGAATGCCATTCTGCTGCCCACCGGCGGCAAAATGTGGATTGCTGGCATCGATACCTGTGACGAAGAAAAGCTGTATGAGATCCGGCAGCATGTAGGTATGGTGTTTCAGAATCCGGATAATCAGATCGTGGCAACGATCGTCGAAGAAGATGTGGCTTTCGGACCGGAAAATCTGGGGCTGCCGCCGGAAACTATACGGGAACGGGTGGACGATGCTCTGAAAGCGGTCGGCATGTACGAGTATCGCATGCATGCTCCCAATCAGCTTTCCGGCGGACAGAAACAGCGAATTGCCATTGCCGGCATTATCGCCATGCGTCCGTCCTGCATTGTGCTGGACGAGCCCACAGCGATGCTGGACCCGAAAGGCCGTATGGAGGTCATGAAGACCATTCGCATGCTGAACCGTTCCTATGGCATTACCATTGTGCTGATTACCCACTATATGGAAGAAGCGGCACAGGCAGATCGTGTGATCGTCATGGACGACGGAAACATTCTGCTGGACGACCGTCCGGAGGAAGTGTTTTCCCATGTGGAACAGATGAAAGCAATCGGACTGGACGTGCCGCAGGTGACGGAACTGGTGTATGAACTGCGGCAGCAGGGGATTCCGCTGGACAGTCATATTATCAGTGAAGATGCCGGCGTAGAGGCAATTTTGCAGAACATGGCGTGAAATGAGGTGTGCAAGTGGCAACGATACAGACAGAAGGACTGACCTATCGCTATGGCATTGGGACACCTTTTGAAAAAACGGCAGTAGATCATGTAGATCTGGAAATTGAAGCAGGCTCCTTTGTGGGGATTATCGGACATACCGGCTCCGGCAAATCCACGCTGATTCAGCACCTGAACGGGCTGCTGCGTCCCACAGAGGGAAAGGTTCTGCTGGACGGTGCGGACATCTGGGCAGACAAGTCGAAAATGCGGCAGATGCGGTTTCGGGTAGGACTGGTGTTCCAGTATCCGGAGTATCAGATCTTCGAGGAAACCGTGGCGAAAGACATTGCCTTTGGTCCGCGGAATATGGGACTTGCCGAAGAAGAAGTGCAGGCACGTGTGCGGGAAACGGCTGCCATTGTGGGGCTTTCCGAGGAAATCCTGAAGCAGTCGCCTTTTTTGCTGTCCGGCGGTCAGAAACGCCGTGTGGCAATTGCCGGCGTTATGGCAATGCGTCCGGAGGTGCTGATTCTGGACGAGCCTACCGCCGGACTGGATCCCCGCGGACGGGAGGAGATCCTACAGGAGATCCAGGCGTACCGCAATCAGACCGGAGCGACCATTTTGCTGGTTTCTCACAGCATGGAAGATGTGGCACGGCATGCGAAAAAAATTCTGGTGATGAATGCGGGAAAGGTGTTCTGTTACGATACGGTGGCAAATGTTTTCCGCCGTTCGCAGGAATTGCAGGCGATCGGTCTGGCAGTGCCGCAGATCACCCGCGTTTGTGATGCACTCCGTGCCAGGGGCGTACCGCTGACAGATGATATTTTCACCGTGGAGCAGGCAAAACAGCAGCTTCTGGATTGGTATCATCGGACAAGAGGAGGGCAGGGAACATGCTGAAAGACATTACGATCGGACAATATTTCCCCGGCTCCAGTCCGGTGCACCGCATGGATCCGCGGTTCAAGCTGATCATGACGCTGCTGTTTATTGCCATGTTGTTTATGGGACAGCATCTGTACTCTATTTGTTTCGGAATCGTGTTTTGTATTCTGGCACTGGCTCTGTCCCGCATTCCGGTGAAGCTGATCTGGAAAAGCATCAAACCGCTGATACCGGTGCTGCTGATCACAGCGATTTTAGATCTTTTCATGGTGGACAGCGGTGATGTGTATCTTCACTGGCATTTTCTGAAAATCACAGCAGGCGGCGTGCGGACGGCGGTTTTAATGGTTACACGAATCATTGTGCTGCTGGCAGGCTCTTCGCTGCTGACTTATACCACTTCGCCCATTGCTCTGACAGATGCCATCGAACGGCTGCTGTCCCCGCTGAAAAAGCTGCATGTGCCGGTGCATACATTTGCCATGATGATGACGATTTCTCTCCGGTTTATTCCCACGCTGCTGGAAGAAACGGACAAGATCATGACGGCACAGAAAGCACGGGGAGCCAGCTTCAGTGAGGGCAATCTGTTGCAGCGTGCCAAGGCACTGGTGCCGATTCTGGTACCGCTGCTGGTGTCGTCTTTTCACCGTGCGGAAGAACTGGCAACGGCAATGGAATGCCGCTGTTACCGTGGGGAAACCGGCAGAACCAAAATGCGGCAGCTGCATGCTGCCGGACGGGATTATGCAGCAATGGCAGTGACGCTGCTGTTGTTTGCCGGTGCGGTAGCGGTAAAAATCATCTTTTAAGGAGAATTTGCATGGAAATAGCATCATCTGTGAAAACGCCGCTTTCTCAAACAAATGTAAAAAGTCAAAAGAGTCGCATTTTTCTGCTGCTGTCGTTTGGTATCCCCATGCTGTTTCTGGCGATAGGGCTTGTGCTGCAGAACGTGCACCCTTTTGGAGATCAGCAGATTCTGGTGGTGGATTTCTGGCATCAGTATTACCCGTTCCTGCGGCTGCTGCATGAAAAATTGCAGCATGGAGGTTCTCTGTCGTATACATGGGATTCCGGCTTGGGTTCCAACTTCGTATCTATTTTTGCCTACTATGCTGCCAGTCCGCTGAACCTGCTGACGGCACTGGTGCCGGAAACATTTCTGCGTGATGCGGTAACATTGGTATTGCTGTTGAAAGTCGGCTTTGCCGGCTTGTTTTTCGCATGCTTTCTCCGCGGCACATTCCGGAGAAATGATTTTTCCCTCTGTATCTTTTCCGTGATGTACGCTCTGTGCAGCTACATTCTGGGGTACTACTGGAATATCATCTGGCTGGATACAGTCGCCCTGCTGCCGCTGGTAGTGCTGGGACTGGTATATCTGGTGCGGGACGGAAAGTGCCGGCTGTACTGCATTGCACTGGGGTTGTCGCTGTTCACAAACTTCTATATCGGCATGTTCACCTGCATCTTTGCAGTGATCGCCTACTGTTGTCTGTGTGTGTGCTATCTTCGCTGGAAACAGCTGCCGATGCGGACATTGGCAATGGCAGGTTGTTCTTTGCTGGGCGGAGCGTTGGCGGCAATTGTGCTGATACCCACTTATTACGCATTGCAGCTGACCTATAGCGTGAACAATGCGTTCCCTACAGCGGTGCAGTTTTATGAAAACTGGCGGACGCTGGCGGCAAATCTCATCAGCTTTCATGAACCGACTTCCAAGGACGGTCTGCCGAATCTGGCATGCAGCGTACTGCCGCTGGTGCTGATCGGACCGTTTCTGCGTTCCGGCAGGATTCGGATTCGGGAAAAGATCATGGCAGTTCTGGTGCTGGCGTTCTTGATGATCAGCTGTAACTGCAATGTGCTGAACTATATTTGGCACGGATTCCATTTTCCGAATATGCTGCCTTATCGATTCTCATTCCTGTTTTCCTTTGCCCTGCTGACAGTGGGCTACCGTGCTTTCTTGGTCGTGCTGGAGGAAAAATGCCGCGTGTGGGACTTGCTGGCAATGCTGGCAGTGACAGTAGGTGTGTTCCTGATTGCATACAATGTGCAGGAAAACCGTGCTGTCTACTGGACAGCCGCACTGATGCTGCTGTACACAGGCATTATGCTATTGGCATATCGGCAGATTTTCGGAAAGAAGATGCTGTATCTGGCGGTGTCGATCGTGCTGGCATTCGAGATGTTCCAGAATGTAAAGCTCGGTACAGAAACGGTTTCAACATCGGCATATACCGGTTATCCGGCTTCCTATACAGACGTAGAGAATCTGCTGGAACAAATCGATGAACAGGACGAAACGCCGTTTTACCGGACGGAACTTTCCACATGGTATACGCTGAATGATCCGGCGTTGTATGGCTATCGCGGCGTTTCGCAGTTTTCTTCCATGGCAAATGAAAATGCCACCAAGTGGATCCGTTCGCTGGGCTTTCCGGCATCAGAGGCGGGAAACCGTTACTACTACGGCGGCGGCACACCGGTGGGAAATGCCTTTACCGGTGTTCGCTATCTAATCAGCCGAGCAAGCACAGTGCTGGACGACAGTGCGTGGGAGCAGATCGCTTCTTCGGAGTCCTGCTATGCGTACCGGAATCAGTACGATCTGCCCATTGGTTTCCGTGCCAATGCCTCCTTGCTGGAATACGATCCGAATCCGGAGGCGAACCCGTTCGATAATCTGAACACGCTGTTCCGGTTGGCGACCGGCATTGAAACACCGTTGTTTACCATGCTGGAAGTGGACAGCGTGGATTATGAGGGAGCAGATGCCCTGAAAAACAGCTATGGCAACTACACGTATCATACCGATGCCAGTGCGGAATCTCACAGCCTGCAATACAATTATCGGGTGCCGCTGGATACAACACTGTATGGTTACATGAATTTGCAGGACGTTTCCAATATTACGATTCTGCAAAACGGCGTCTACAAGGGCTATTTTAACAATGGCAAGCAGGGATTCATTTTCCCAATGGGCACCTATCAGGGAGCGGATACGGCGAGCGTTTCTATGACCTTGCCCAAGGACGCAGTTTCCGGTCTGATCGTGCTGTATATGTATCAGATCAATCCGGACGTGCTGGAGCAGGGCTTTGCAGCATTGCAGAACGGCGGCATTACGCTGACGGAAGCTTCGGACACTAAGCTTAGCGGCACTCTGACTGCGGAGCAGGACGGCGTATGCTATTTTTCGATTCCCTATGAATCCGGCTGGCATGCGAAAGTGGACGGCGTAAAAACCGAGATCACACCCATTGCCGGAGAAATGGTTGCCGTTCCGGTGACTGCGGGAACGCATACCATTACGCTGACCTATTGCCCGAAAGGTTTTGTGGCAGGGGCTTGCTGTACTGCCGGTGCGGTGTTGCTGCTGCTTGCCGTGCCTTTTGTGCAATGGAAAACCGGAAAGCGGCTGTTGCAGCCGGTTCCGGAGGAACAGGCAGAATTTGCTGTTCCGGAAAAAGAAAAGGCGGAGGAAACAGAATCGTGAGAAATCTGAAAGTAACAATGGGCTTTCGCGGAACCAATTATCACGGGTTTCAGCGGCAGCCCAACGGCATCACTGTGCAGGAAGTGGTGGAAACAGCACTGTCACAGCTGTTCAACGAGCCGGTGACCATACAGGGCTGCTCCAGAACAGACACCGGCGTGCATGCCAAGGAGTACTGCTTCACCATGCAGACGGAAAAACAGCTGCCGGAACGGAACTTCATTCGGGGAGCCTGCGGGTATCTGCCGGAGGATATTTCCATTTATCGGGTGGAGGAAATGCCGCCGGAGTTTCATGCACGGTTCAGCTGCAAGGCAAAGGAATATATGTACCGGATCCACAACAGCGAAAGCAAGAATCCGTTTACCACCGATCTGGAATTGCTCTATCGGCGGAAAATGGATATTCCGCTGATGCAGGAGGCGGCACAGCACTTTGTGGGCACCCACGACTTTGCAACGTTTTGTACAAATTACACAGAAAAACAGAATACCATTCGTACAATCCACGACATAACCATAGAAAAGCAAGGAAATACCGTGATTCTGCTTGTCAAAGGCAATGGTTTTTTGTATAATATGGTTAGGATACTGGTGGGGACGCTGTTGAGTGTCAACGAGGGAAGAATCGCCGTTTCCGAACTGGACGACCTTCTGGCATCTAAAAATCGTGTCCTCGCCGGAATCACCGCACAGGCACATGGACTGTACCTGAATCGGGTGTTTTATGAATAAAGCCTGTCGGAAAGGAGATCGTCAAAAAGCTTATGAGCTATGATTCTGATGATATGATCGAAAAACGCAAGCGACGCAGTAAGCTGCGTTCTCTGCGGAATTTGCTGATATTCCTGCTGATCGTCGGCTTCTGCGGGTATTTGTATATACAGCGGGACGCGTGGATCCCGAAGCTGGAGGGGATCGGCGGAAGGTACGATTCTGTGACGCAAAATGACGGCACACTGGCAGAGGGAAACTTCCCGCTGACCATTTCCGGAAGTTCCAGCTATCAGGCAGCGTTGGCAGATGACACCTTGTTTCTGCTGCATGATGCCTATCTGAGTACCTATTCTATGCACGGCGATGCAGGAGATAACCGGCAGCACGCGTTCCAGAACGCCACCATGAATACTGCCGGAAAATATGTATTGCTGTTCGAAAACGGCGGCACCTCATTCCGGCTGGACACCAGGCACAAAAATGTCTATGGCAAGTCTGTGGACAACAACATTCTTTCCGGTGTCGTCAGCGACAACGGAACTGTTGCCCTGATTACGGAGTCTGGCTCCTATGCCTGTGCCATTGTGGTATACGACAATACCGGAAAGCGGCTCTATCAGCGGAACTGTACGGAGTACGTGGTGGATCTGGCATTTCACAAGGACAGCAACGGCTTGTGTCTGACTTCAGTGAAAGTGGAAAATGGTGTGGTGCAGAGCACTGTCACCAGCATCACATTTAATCAGGTGGACACCCAGTGGACTTCCATGCCGCTGGAAACTTTGAGCGTCAAATCTGGTTTTTCCTCCAACGACAAATTCTGTGTGGTGGGAAATACTGCTTGTGCATACTATAGCAGTGCCGGCGAAATGCAGGGAACATATAACTATAACGGCACACTGGTCAGTGCAGATCTGGAAAACGGAAAGGCTGCTCTGATCATACAGGACGACCAGAAGCGAAACACCTCGCTGGTGCTTCTGGATCAGTCTGTTTCCAGTCCGAAAGTGTTGTCTATTGACAGCACTGCGGAAGAAGTACGGGTGTGCGACGGCGATGCTATTGTCATGAGCCGCGGAAATATCACTTCCTATGATTTTTCCGGTACGGCACTGGCAACAGTAAATCTAGACGGTGCCTATACTTCGTTTCTGAAACAGGACGGTTATTTGTTCCTGCTGGGATATGATCAGATTGATCGTGTGGACTTTAAGGAGTAGCTTGTGGAATCTTTCATGCATCAGACGTGGTGGCTGTATGATCTGACAGTGTTGGCAGTGCTGATCCTCTGTATCTGGGGCGGCTGGCGGCGGGGTCTGATCAGTTCTGTTGCTGGTCTGCTGGGATATGCTGCTGCGGCATTGCTGGCAGGCGTTCTGGCTCAGCCGGCGGCAGAATATGTATACGACCGCTGGCTGGCAGAGCCATGTGCGGCGATTCTGGAACAGAAAATGGAACAGTATCATCTGGCAGACGATTTACAGCAGACGCTGGGGAATTATGGGATTCAGCTGGACGATGCGGCATTACAGCAGATCGCAGACAATCCGGACAATGCTTCGGAAGAGTTGTACAGCGTGGTGTCCCAGAAAACAGGACTGCCTGCGGAACTAGTGCAGCAAGGACTGTCCCAGAGTATTGACAGTGCATCTTCTCAGCTGTTTACGGAGATGCCGTCATGGATGCACGAGGCGATCCTGCCGCAGCAGAGTTCACAGGAACTGCAAAACCGGACTGTACAGGCGGCGGCACTGGTGCTCTCCAGCACTACCAGCGATGCCGCAAAGCAGCTGACAAAGCTGTATGTTCGTCCGGTGCTGATTACAATGGTTAAAACATTTACTTTTTCAGTTCTATTTCTCTTGATTTCTGTATTGATTCAAGGTATAATAAAAGGACTATCTGCTTTCCGCCGCACCGAGGGCATACGCCTGACAGATCAGGCAGTTGGTGCCGGACTGGGAGCAGTGCAGGCAATTTTTCTGCTGGTGCTGATGGTCAAACTGACGGGGTGGATCGTGGAGCACGGCGAAAATCAGATTGCCTTTTTCAATCAGGCTGAAATTCAGAAGTCTGTTTTATTTCAGCATCTCTATCAGCTGATGCAATAAACCTATCAGAAAGGTGTGTAGAAAACGATGATGTTATGCAGTCGATGCAAAAAACGGCCTGCCGTGGTATTTATTACAGCGATGCAGGGCGAAAAGAAGAAAAATGATGGTCTGTGTCTGGTGTGTGCCAAGGAACTGCACGTGCCGCAGATCGATGAATATATGAAACAAATGGGAATTACCGATGAGGAACTGGAGCAGATCTCCAATCAGATGATGGACATGATGGACGGGGAAAGCTTTGAAATGGGCGGCTCCGGTGTAATGCCGCAGTTCCTGCAATCTTTCATGAAGGATCCGGGAAAGATTTTCGGGAATCTGAAAGATGACGGTGAGGAATCCAATGAATTGCAGACCGCAGACGGTGATGAGGAGATTCCGTCAGCAGACTACACAGAAATCCCAAGCGGTTCCAGACGGGAACGTCGTTCCAAGCGGAAAAAGGAACTGCGGTTCTTGGGCAATTACTGCACGAACCTGACTCGCCGTGCCGCAGAGGGCAAGCTGGACGCAATCATTGGACGGGATAAGGAAATTGCACGGGTGATTCAGATTCTCTCCCGCCGCACCAAGAACAATCCCTGTCTGATCGGTGAACCCGGTGTCGGCAAAACGGCAATTGCCGAGGGAATTGCTTTGCGGATCCACTCCGGAAACGTTCCCATGCATCTGAAAGATAAGCAGGTATACCTGCTGGATCTGACTTCGCTGGTTGCCGGTACCCAGTTCCGCGGACAGTTTGAAAGCCGTGTCAAGGGCTTGCTGGCAGAGGTGAAGCAGGAAGGCAACATCATTCTGTTTATCGATGAGGTACACAATCTGGTAGGTGCCGGAAATTCTGAGGGTGCCATGAATGCAGCAAATATCCTGAAGCCTGCACTCTCCCGTGGGGAAGTACAGGTCATTGGTGCCACCACCTTTGAAGAATACCGCAAATATATCGAAAAGGATTCTGCACTGGAACGCCGTTTCCAGCCGGTAACGGTCAATGAGCCGACCGTAGACGAAACCATTGAGGTGCTGAACGGCATTGCAAAGTACTACGAATCCTATCACCGTGTGCACATTTCTCCGGAGATGATTCGTCTGTGTGCTGTGCTGTCAGAACGGTATATTACCGACCGGTTCCTGCCGGATAAGGCAATTGATCTGCTGGACGAAAGTTGTGCATGCACCAATCTGCGTTCTTCGGAAATCGAAGCTTATGATAAGCTGGCAAAGAAAAAGGAAGAACTGGAAGCCAAGGAAAAATCCATTGAAGATGAAACCGAGATCAACTTCGAAGAACTGGCTCAGGTCAAGGGCGAACTGATTCGTCTGAATACCAGTCTGGAAGAAGCTCAGAAGAAGCTGGACGAAGTGCAGGTGACTGCTGACGATTTGTCCAAGGTCATCGAACTGTGGACAGGGATTCCGGCACACAAAATCGCGGAAACTGAATTCACCAAGCTGGCACATCTGGAAGACCGCCTGAAAGCCCATATCATCGGACAGGACGAAGCAGTGGAGTCGCTGGCAAAGGCAATCAAGCGGACGAGAGTACAGCTAAGCCCTCGCCGCCGTCCGGCTTCCTTTATCTTTGTAGGGCCTACCGGCGTGGGAAAGACAGAACTGGTCAAGGTGCTGTCGCAGGAACTGTTCGATTCCAACGACCCGCTGATTCGTCTGGACATGACGGAGTTCATGGAAAAGCACTCTGTGGCACGTATGATCGGTTCCCCTCCGGGATATGTTGGCTACGATGAAGCCGGTCAGCTGACTGAAAAAGTTCGCCGCCGCCCGTACTCGGTGATTCTGTTCGACGAAATCGAAAAGGCTCATCCGGACGTGATGAATATTCTTATGCAGATTCTGGACGAGGGCAAGATCGACGATGCACAGGGCAGAACGGTCAACTTTGAGAACACTGTCATCTGCATGACTTCCAATGCCGGCTCTACCGACAAGAGCATTGGCGTAGGCTTTAACCGGACAGACACTGAAATTTCCAAGGAAAAGGCAATGAAGGGACTGCGGGAATTCCTGCGTCCGGAGTTCATCAGCCGTATTGACGAAATCGTGGTGTTCCGGAATCTGACAAAGCCGGATTTCGAAAAGATCGCTGCTTTGATGCTGGACGAAATGAAACAGCCGCTGGCAGAAAAGAACATCACGTTGCAGTACGATGCTGCCGCACTGGCAGCCATTGCAGAAGAAGCATACGGCAAGCCCTACGGTGCCCGTGACATTCGCCGTGTTATTCGCCAGATCGTAGAAGATCAGATCGCTTCTCTGATTATTGCACACAGTACAGAAATTCACACACTGCTGGTTTCCGCCAAGGACGGCAAGGTGGAAGTAACTTTTCAGTGAGAATCAAGGCAATACCGCACAAAGATTGTGCGACAGATGCGTCGTCAAATTTTTCGTCAGATGAAACAAAAAGCGGAGTGAATACTTGATGTATTCACGAGCATTTTTGTGAAATATGACGGAAAATTTGCAAGCAGATGGCGTGCAAAGTCGCCAGACGCTCTTTGTGCGGTATTGTCTCTATTATAACGGATCAAAGCGTTCTTTTTCAAGGGGAATTTTATGAAAATTACTTCTTGCCGCCGTCCTCGGGGAACAGCTTGCTTTTCAGCTTCTTCAGGCTGTAGCCCTCCTTGACCTTGAGGTCTGCACGTTCCACAGCCAGTGCGTAATCCGGCACGTCCTTTGTGACCGTAGAACCTGCGGCAGTATAAGCACCCTTACCCAGTTCTACCGGTGCGATCAGGTTGGTGTTGCAGCCGATAAAGCAGTTATCACCGATCACACAACGCTGCTTCTTCAGACCGTCATAGTTGACGGTGACAGTGCCGCAGCCGAAGTTGACTTTCTTGCCCACGTCGCTGTCGCCTACGTATGTCAGGTGAGCAATGGCAGTCTGCTCGCCCACGGTGGAGTTCTTGACTTCCACGAAATCGCCGATCTTGACACCGTTTTTCAGGTGTGAATTCGGACGGATATGGACAAACGGGCCTGCCTTTACAGCATCTTCGATCTCGGACTCGAACGCCTGTACATAGTTCAGTGTCACGTGGTCACCGATGTTGCAGTTTTCGATAAGGCAGTTCGGGCCGATGGTACACTTGGCACCGATCTTGGTCTTGCCTCTTAAAATGGTACCCGGCAGAATGGTGGTTTCCGCACCGATCTCCACATCGTTGCCGATGATGATGCCGTCGGTGTTGACAAAGTTGACACCGTTTTCCATGTGCTTCTCCAGAACCCGTTCCTGTGCCACCTTGTTCAGATGCAGCAGGTCTTTTCTGGTGTTGGCACCCAGGATCACGTCCGGATTCTCGCTGCGGTATGCACTGGCTTTCCAGCCCCGTTCCAGTGCCAGTCCCACAGTATCGGTGAGGTAATACTCGCCCTGTGCATTGGACTGGGACAGATTCCCCAGCAGTTCCAGCAGAGCCTTGGTCTTGAACCAGTACGCACCGGAGTTCACCTCGTGGATCTCCCGCTGTGCATCTGTGGCATCTTTTTCCTCTACGATCGCCGCAATGCCGGTTTCGCTGCGGAGAATTCTGCCGTAGCCGGTGGGCTGTTCCAAAGTGGCAGTGATGACTGTCACGGCATTTTCCTGTGCCTCGTGCAGCTTCAGGGCATTGGCAATGGTTTCGCTGTCCATAAACGGGGCATCACCGCAGAGCACCAGTGTGTTGCCGTCGGTGAATTCCTGCATGAATTTTTCTGCCTGCATCACTGCATGACCGGTGCCCAGCTGTTCCGCCTGCAAAGCCGTCCGATAGCGGTTGCCCAGATACAGTTCCACGTACTGTGCCTTATAGCCAGTCACCACGCAGATGCGGCTCAAGCCTGCACCCTCGCATGCACGGATCACCCAGCCCAGCATCGGCACGTCCAGTACCTGCAGCATCGGCTTCGGGATCGCAGCCTTCATACGTTTGCCGTGTCCGCCGGCAAGAATAACAACCTGATTCATGTTTTATGTCCTCCTGTAATACCCCCCTCCGGAAATTTCCGGAGCAGAGTGATTTTGCATCATTGCATGGATTGGGTGCTCCTCCGGACAGCCGTCCGAAAAAGCCCCTTTTTACATTATGACAAAATTTTGAAAGGATTGCAAGTCTTTTTTCAAAAAAAATTCGTGTATTGTGATTTTTGTATAACTTGCCACAAAAATGGGCGTAATTTTTTCTTGAAAAGTGTATAGTATTTTCATGAGAAGTATGCTATAATAATAATGAGCCGGTTGAGAAAGGGAAATTTGCCAGATTTCCCCGAATGCAATCACGCAGCCGGACATTTAATCGAAATCAAAAATTGGAGGTATTTACCAATGGCAAACAAATGGGTTTATATGTTTAGCGAAGGCGACATGACCATGCGGAATCTCCTCGGCGGTAAGGGTGCAAACCTGGCTGAGATGACCAGCATCGGTCTGCCGGTACCGCAGGGTTTCACCATCACAACTGAGGCCTGCACACAGTACTATGAGGACGGCCGCAAGATCAACGACGAGATCATGGCTCAGGTCATGGACGGCGTTAAGAAGATGGAAGAGATCAACGGCAAGAAGTTCGGCGATCTGAACAATCCGCTGCTGGTTTCCGTTCGTTCCGGTGCACGTGCTTCTATGCCGGGTATGATGGACACCATCCTGAACCTCGGTCTGAACGACGACGTTGTTGCTGCAATGATCAAGGGCAATCCGGATCCGGCTTTCGAGCGTTTCGTATATGACTCCTACAGACGTTTCATTCAGATGTTCTCTGACGTTGTTATGGAAGTCGGCAAGAAGTACTTCGAACAGCTCATCGACAAGATGAAGGAAGAAAAGGGCGTAAAGTTCGACGTAGAGCTGACCGCTGCTGATCTGAAGACTCTGGCTGAACAGTTCAAGGCTGAGTACAAGAACCAGCTGGGCACAGACTTCCCGTCTGATCCGGTAGAACAGCTGAAGCTGGCTATCGAAGCTGTATTCCGCAGCTGGGACAACCCGCGTGCAAACGTATATCGCCGTGACAACGATATTCCGTACAGCTGGGGTACCGCAGTTAACGTAATGCCGATGGTATTCGGTAACCTGAACAACGAGTCTGGTACTGGTGTAGCATTCACCCGTGACCCGGCTACCGGTGAAAAGAAGCTGATGGGCGAATTCCTGATCAACGCACAGGGCGAAGACGTTGTTGCCGGCGTTCGTACTCCGATGCCGATCGCTCAGATGGCACAGGAATTCCCGGAAGCTTACGATGAATTCATCAAGGTTTGTGATACCCTGGAAAACCACTATCACGACATGCAGGATATGGAATTCACTGTCGAGAACAAGAAGCTGTACATGCTGCAGTGCCGTAACGGTAAGAGAACCGCACAGGCTGCTCTGCAGATCGCTTGCGACCTCGTAGATGAAGGACATAAGACAGAAGAAGAAGCAGTTCTGATGATCGATCCGAGAAACCTGGACACCCTGCTGCACCCGCAGTTCGATGCCAAGGCTCTGAAGGCTGCTACTCCGATGGGCAAGGGTCTGGGTGCTTCCCCGGGTGCTGCCTGCGGTAAGGTCGTATTCACTGCTGACGATGCAGAAACCTGGAACGCAAAGGGCGAAAAGGTTATTCTGGTTCGTCTGGAAACCTCTCCGGAAGACATCACCGGCATGAAGGCATCTCAGGGTATCCTGACTGTCCGCGGCGGTATGACTTCTCACGCTGCCGTTGTTGCTCGTGGTATGGGTACCTGCTGTGTATCCGGCTGCGGCGACATCAAGATGAACGAAGAAGACAAGCAGTTCGAACTGGCTGGAAAGACCTTCCACGAGGGCGACTACATCTCTATCGACGGTTCTACCGGTAACATCTATGACGGCATTATCCCGACTGTTGACGCTTCCATCGCCGGCACATTCGGTCGCGTTATGGGCTGGGCAGACAAGTACAGAACTCTGAAGGTTCGTACCAACGCTGATACTCCGGCTGACGCAAAGAAGGCTCGCGAACTGGGTGCAGAAGGTATCGGTCTGTGCCGTACCGAGCACATGTTCTTCGAAGCTGACAGAATCGCAGCATTCCGTGAAATGATCTGCTCTGACACTGTTGAAGAAAGAAAGGCTGCTCTGGCAAAGATCGAACCGATGCAGCAGGGCGACTTCGAGGCTCTGTACGAAGCTCTGGAAGGCAATCCGGTTACCATCCGTTTCCTGGATCCGCCGCTCCACGAATTCGTTCCGACCGAAGAAGAAGACATCAAGAAGCTGGCTGATGCTCAGGGCAAGACTGTAGATCAGATCAAGGCTATCATTGCTTCTCTGCACGAATTCAACCCGATGATGGGTCACCGTGGCTGCCGTCTGGCTGTTACTTATCCGGAAATCGCTGAAATGCAGACCAAGGCAATCATCAAGGCTGCTATCAACGTAAAGAAGAAGCATCCGGATTGGACCGTTAAGCCGGAGATCATGATCCCGCTGGTCGGCGATGTGAAGGAACTGAAGTTCGTAAAGAAGGTCGTTGTAGAAACTGCTGACGCTGAAATCGCTGCTGCTGGTTCTGACCTGTCTTATGAAGTTGGTACCATGATCGAAATCCCGAGAGCTGCTCTGACTGCTGACGACATCGCAAAGGAAGCTGACTTCTTCTGCTTCGGTACAAACGACCTGACTCAGATGACTTACGGCTTCTCTCGTGACGATGCTGGTAAGTTCCTCGGTGCATACTACGATGCAAAGATCTTCGAGAGCGATCCGTTCGCTAAGCTGGACCAGACTGGTGTTGGTAAGCTGATGAAGATGGCTATCGATCTGGGTAAGCCGGTCAACAGCAAGCTGCACTGCGGTATCTGCGGTGAGCACGGCGGCGACCCGACATCTGTTGAGTTCTGCCACGAAATCGGTCTGGACTATGTTTCCTGCTCTCCATTCCGTGTGCCGATTGCAAGACTGGCTGCTGCACAGGCTGCAATCAAGAACAAGTAAGTTTGATTCGTTCGTTTATCCACGCAGTCGCCTGACTGCCTGACTCCGGACATGTGCAGGACCTGACGGACAAGTTATGGACAAGTCACTGTCGAAAATGATTCCCGAACAATTTTGATATATCGAAAAAAATCCCTGTACATCGGACGTGATGTACAGGGATTTTTGGCAATACCGCACAAAGATTGTGCGACAGATGCGTCGTCAAATTTTTCGTCAGA
>ERZ773170.198-NODE-198-length-68188-cov-9.425491_pt1 | contig 68188 bp, 55 predicted proteins | sample MGYA00581002_ERZ773170 | MGnify/ENA primary metagenome ERZ773170 (study PRJEB29015, sample SAMEA2737811) | human gut metagenome | biome: human gut; feature: human-associated habitat; material: faeces | place: China | collected 2012 ... | reverse complement strand
CAGGCCGTTGCCGTAGAAGATGTTGTCGCCGAGCACCAGGGCGCACGGCTCGCCGTTAATAAACTCCTCGCCGATGGTGAATGCCTGGGCCAGGCCGTCGGGACTCGGCTGCTCGGCGTAGGAGAGGTTCACGCCGTAGCGCGAACCATCCCCGAGCAGACGCTCGAAGTTGGGGAGGTCGGTCGGCGTCGAGATGATAAGGATGTCCCGAATGCCCGCCAGCATAAGGCTGGACAGCGGGTAGTAGATCATGGGCTTGTCGTAGACTGGCAGCAGCTGCTTGGAGGTCACGAGCGTGAGCGGGTACAGGCGTGTGCCGGACCCGCCGGCGAGGATGATGCCCTTCATGGATTAGCCCCTTTTCGAATGACTCTCGTCATTGTGATGACGCTCAAGCTTTTCGATCGCCAACTGCTGGGTTAGTTCGCGAAGCTTTGTATCGAGCTGAGAAAGATGAACACTCAGCCTAAAGCAGACAATAAGCAAGATAAAGATGAAGAACAGAAAAACGAAGTTCGAAGGTGCCATGGTGCCAACAAGACTCGAAAGCCAGAAAAATACCTGAGGAAAAATACTGGCGAGCAGCAAAAGAGCCGAGAAGCAAAACCAGAACAATGAATCCTCAAGACGCATCTTGGAATCGCGAATCTTAACGGTCATATAACCAAAGGTAAGCAGGGACGCTGCAAACAGCGCAATACGAAGCGGAAGTGTCATGCAGCATCGCCCTCCAGGCTTTTACGGAAGAACTGGATAAACAAAATAGACAAAGTCATGCGAAGCATGTACTTGGCGGACGACTTCCAGTTAAAGTAGCTCTCCCCCGCCTCGCGCTCAGCCATTTGAACCGGGACCTCAACAACTTTAGCATTGGCGGCGCGAATAAGATAAGAAACCGTATCGGGTTCTGGCCCCATGTCGAGACCTAGAGCAAGCAGCTTAATCATGCGCTTGTTGAAAGCACGCATACCCGAGGTGGGATCATGGATGACCTGACCCGTCGTGAGCTTAATGGCGCCCTGAATGATGTTGCTGCCAAACATGCGCAGCGAAGAGCCCTTGGGCTGGCCAACAAAACGCGAACCGATTGCGATATCACACGTCTCGATGGCTTTTTCAAGACCGTGAACGTACTGCGGCAGATGTTGACCATCGGCATCAAACTGAATGGCGCAATCGTATCCATGGCGATACGCGTATTTAATACCCGCTTGGAATGCCCCGGCAAGACCAAGATTGCAGGGCAGGTCCAAAAATGGATATCCATTATCGCGGCACACCGCAATCGTTCCATCGGTGGAACCGTCATTAACAACTAGATAATCAGCCTCGGGAACAGTAGCCGTCAACCTGGCAACTGTATTCTCCAAAGATTCTTCCTCGTTGTAAGCAGGAATAATGATTAATGTCTTCAAAACTAGCTCTCATGATCCCAGTAATCGGTTTTTACAGATAGTATAGTACGAATTGTTTGCGCCTTTGATTAAACTCATGCAACTACAGCAACAATTCCAACCTCAGATATGTAGATAAGCATCGGAATAGCGAAAGTAGAAGCAAGTCAAGGAATGGCCTTGTAGCGAGTCTCTAGCCATATGAAGGGAGTCCGACAAACAGACACAACAGCAACGGCGCACCAACCGATTCCCACATGAGATGACCAACTATTACTAAATAGAATTGCTACGCATCGCAAGCGAATAAGCGCGGTTAATAATGCAGGCCACCGGTTTTGGCCAAAATTTGCTCAGCATCTTCAAGTCCTCGGCACTTCTTGTGTCATCTTTAATCAAAACGCTTGTTTCGGAGCCTGAATGAATTCGATGCCTAACAAGAATGTCATCCGAATAAACAAACGAGCCCTCAATTTTCGAAAAACGCTCCCAAGCCTCCCAATCTAAATTGGACTTCATGTTGTCCAAGAACAACGGAACGGGCAACACGCCAGTGTTGAACGTTACGGACGGACAACATATCGAACACCCGAACGACAGTAAGGCCCTTTTCCGCTCAATCGAGTCAATGCGACCAGCTTTTCTAATATCTCGAAGCAAATAGCGTTTAATCGCCAATAACGTACTTTCATCAACTGCCTGTTTACCTCTTAATTCACCGTAGTTAGAAAAAAAGATCAAAGGCGAGACGCATGAATTCATCATATCCAGCATTCTCATAGAATATTCAGGGAGATAAATATCGTCTTGGTGGGCAATAGTAACCAGAGGGGTTTCACAGTGGGCAACCGCACAGTTCCAGTCGTGCGAAATGCCGGCCTCCCCTTCATTCACAAACAACGGCAAGCCAAACTTAGTAGAAACACTTTTGATGTGCGCATTAGGAGTCGATGTCGAAATGATGACCCTGGAGCGCACGCGCTGGTTCAGGAGCGAGAGTACGCACTTTTCTAAATACGGTGATTCTTTATATGCACACAACGCAAATGTATGGTCATTTGACTCAAACAAGTAGATCAAGGCTCCTTCTATTATTCAAAAGTTTTACTCAGTGAATCAAGAAACACAGAGCTATTACTGAATATCATCTATAAGACGTATCTATAGTTGCTCATCCATCATACCAACCATGTCTCATTCGAAGTCGACAGTACCTCATTATCACCTAAAACCATCCTTTCAGATTACAATCGTCCTGCGAGCCATTGCAGTTAAGCCGATCGAAAAGACCTTCCTTCTCTCTACAAATTCGATTGAGCCGTACCGATGGTCAGATGGCCGACGCCCCTGTCGGCCATCTGACCCGCCCTGCAGGGGGATCCGAGGGTGTTGCCGCCGGGATTGAATTTCACCATGTTATGTTCAGTCTATGCAAGATACTATTCTTGATTGAACGTATCGTTCATTCCTTCTATATTATTGGCAATTAATGAACACCTTACTCGGAGGCTAAACGTGGAACTAAATAAGCGCAATTTTACTGTTCTGCATGAATACTTAAAGCACCCATATGCCAGCCAGCGAGAAATTGCCGAGCGCACAGGTCTTTCACTTGGATCAGTAAACGCAGCAAATAAAGAGCTCACGAATGAGGGCCTTCTCGAATCGGACAGCCTAACCGACAGCGGTTACGAAGCACTTCACCCATATAAGGTTGAAAACGCAGTGATATTGGCTGCGGGGCTTTCGAGCCGCTTTGCCCCCATTTCGTATGAAAAGCCCAAAGGCCTTTTAAAAGTACGTGGTGAGATCCTCATTGAGCGACAGATTAGACAGCTGCAAGACGCGGGCATCAGCAATATCACCGTCGTTGTCGGCTATAAAAAAGAGTATTTCTTCTATCTTGAAAGCAAGTTCGGCGTTTCGATTGTCGTCAACAACGAATACGCATCCAAAAATAACCACGCATCGCTTATGTGCGTAAAAGAGCGACTTGGTAACACCTACATTTGCTCAAGCGATGATTACCTTCTAAACAATCCGTTTGAGGCATATGTTTGGAAAGCATTTTATTCTGCTCAATATGCTGAAGGCGCCACCAAAGAATGGTGCGTTCAAACGGGAGCAATGGATAGAATCACCAATGTTACGATTGGCGGCTCCGATGCATGGTACATGCTCGGACATGTTTACTTTGATAAAGCCTTCTCGCTTGCGTTTAAGCAGATTCTTGAGACGGAATATAACAAGCCGGAAACAACAGACAAGCTTTGGGAAGATCTGTATATCGAGCACATCAAGGAGCTCGATATGGTGATCAAAAAGTATCCTGAAGGCGAGATTAACGAATTCGATTCTCTAGATGAGCTGCGTGTCTTTGATCCGCATTTTATCGAAAACGTTGACTCCGATATTTTCGATAACATAGAGCAAGTGCTCGGCTGCTCCAAATCAGAGATTCACGACGTTTATCCCCTTAAACAAGGTCTTACGAACCTATCGTGCCACTTTAGAACCAATGATGGAGAGTACGTTTACCGCCATCCGGGAGTCGGGACCGAACTGCTTATTAACAGAAATGGAGAAGTAGCCGCACTTAAAAAAGCTAAAGAACTTGGCCTTGACGACACGTTCATTCATGAGGACCCAAAGCGCGGTTGGAAAATTTCGAAGTTCATACCCAACGCAAAGCAGCCTGATCCGCATGATGCTGCCCAAATGAAACGAATGATGCAGATGTGTCGTTCGCTTCACGAGAGCGGTGCAAATGTCGAAACCGAGTTTGACTTCTACCTCGAAGCGAAGCGCTATGAATCACTTCTTCTGGAAAAAGGCCCCATCGACATTCCAGGCTACAGGGAAATGGCCGCCGAAATCGATGAACTGGAGCGCTTTGTACAGGCCGATAATGCACCAAAATGCCTTTGTCACAATGATTTCTTTTACCTCAATTTCCTTATCGATGAAAACGACAAGTACTATCTCATTGACTGGGAATATGCTGGCATGAGCGATTACGCGAACGATTTTGGAACGTGCAGTGTCTGCTGCGAGCTTTCCGAAGATGAAGTCGACCGCGCGCTTGATGCATATTTTGGGCGCAAGGCAACAAACAACGAAGTTGCGCATAACTATGCGCACATTGCCCTTGCAGGATGGTGCTGGTACCTCTGGTCTCTTCTGAAAGAAGCCGAAGGCGACTTCGTGGGCGAATGGCTCTATATCTACTTCAATTACGGTGCCAAATACCTCAAAAAAGCACTGGGGATCTATCGGAAAGGTGAGTAACGATGCATTTCGGCTTTTTTAGCGGTCTTCTTTGGGGCCTTGATACAGTAATTCTTGGAATTGGTTTGGCGCTTGCGCCCTATATTGGATCAGCGGAAGCGCTTGCATGTGCCTCCATTGCGGGATCTTTTCTCCATGATGCTTTCTGTGCGATCTGGCTCTTTGGGTACATGGGCGTCCGAGGCAGACTGAAAGATACGCTCGCTGCACTTAAAACTCGTTCGGGCAAGGTCGTCATCGCCGGCGCTCTGCTCGGTGGACCTATCGGAATGACCGGCTACGTATTAGCGATTAATAACATCGGGGCTGCCTACACGGCAATCATCTCCGCCTTCTATCCCGCAGTCGGAGCATTCCTTTCGTTCGTGCTGCTGAAGGAGAAAATGGGCAAAGGACAGATTCTTTCCCTTCTCGTTGCTCTTTGCGGCGTAATGACGATGGGCTATCTATCGGCCGGGTCGAGCGAGATTGCAAATGCCCCTCTCGGCTTACTCGGCGCGGTGCTTGCCGTTATCGGATGGGGATCCGAAGCGGTGCTGTGCGCATGGGGAATGAAAGATGATGCCGTTGATGACGAAACGGCTTTGCAAATCCGCGAAACCACAAGTGCGCTTGTTTATGGAGTCCTCGTACTCCCCCTCTTCGGAGCATGGCATTTCACGCTGGGTGCTATCCCGAGCATGCCCACATTGATTATTGCACTCGCCGGACTCGCAGGAACTGCATCCTATCTGTTCTACTACAAGGGCATTGCGGCAATTGGAGCAGCGCGTGCGATGGCCCTGAATATCTCCTATTCGGCATGGTCGGTGGTCTTTGGCCTGATCTTGCTTGGAACAATTCCCGACATGGCATCCGTAATCTGCTGCGTTGTAATTGTATGCGGAACAGTTTTGGCAGCCAGTAACTGGGACGAACTATTTGGACGTAAGAAGACGGCGTAGCTTAATTTATACTACAGGGTAGTATTCCATCTATTGCAACCTTCCTTTTCTGCAAAATCGCTCTTCTTGGAACCATCCTAGCAGCAACAGATTGGGATAAGCTTATCAGCAAGACGGAAGTTCGTATTTCAATGAGTCGGCAGTAGCATAATTGTTGGTAAGGAAACAAATGGACAAAGAAGTATCAATCATAGTCCCGATGTACAACGTCGAAAAATACATCGAGAGGTGTCTTTCTTCGCTGAGCAACCAAACAATTGAATCCTATGAGGTGATTTGCATTGACGACTGCAGCCCTGATGGGTCCGCTGAAATTGCTTCTCGTTTTAGCAATAAATATCCCAATAAATTTAGGTTATATCGCAACGAAACCAACATCGGGTTAGGAAAGACTCGCGAACGCGGTATCAGCCTTTCGGAAGCCCCCTACGTAATGTTTGTCGACAGCGATGATTATGTCGCGGATAACTATATTGAAACATACTTAGACGAGGCAAAAAACTCAAATGCAGAGCTTGTCATAGGCGGCTACTCTCGTGATGTCGATGGCAGAATTACTCCGCACTACCCAACAAATAGTGACTGGAGCTTAATTTCCTATACCATCGCGTGTGCAAAACTATATAAGAAATCATTTTTGACGGATAAAGGGATCCACTTCAGCAGCACGCGCTGCGGTGAAGATATTTTTTTCAGCTCAATGATTTTTTTAGCTGAACCCAGCTATTCTGTTCTTGAGAAATATGCAGGTTATTACTACTACTTTAACCGTAACTCAATCACGAGTTCCGCAAAAAAAGACCGGCAACTCGAACGATACATCGCTGGCATCTATGACGAATTGCTCAATGACGGAGCTTTCGATGGCGTAGAGGACAGGAAACTCCACATGATTGAGTACTGCTACTACGCAAACATGGTTAATGCTCTGGTCGTTTATGGAAAAGGCTGCGGTAAGAAGCGGATGCAAGAGAAAGTCGCATTCGTCTTTAATCACGCCGCCACTCTTTTCCAGAACTCTTTAGTAAACCCCCTTCTTCGATCGCCATTCATCAAGGGTGAATCATTAAAAAGAAGCATGGGTGTCTATCTTGCGCTGATGCTGCATCGACACAATCTCGACCGACCCTTTTACAATTTAGTTGCAAAGCTATAGGACACTTAAGTGAAGTTAGTTTCAATTATTATTCCCATATACAATGCAGAAGAATCAATAAGAGACTGCCTAGAATCAATAGTCGTACAGGACTATCAGCGATTAGAAGTAATTGCTATTGACGATGGGTCCACGGATAGTACGCCCACAATACTTGATAATTACAAGCGGGCGGATAGCCGAATAAAAGTAATCAGGCAAGCGAATGCGGGCGTATCGGCAGCTCGAAATCGCGGAATTGACGCTTCTTCCGGCGACTATGTTACTTTCGTTGACTGCGATGACGTGCTTCTTCCAAATCATATAGGAAATCTTGTGAGCTCAATAGGCGATGTAGATCTTGCTATCAACTCATATTTAAAATGTGAAGATAAGAGGATAGCTAGCGTCACAAGCCGCGAGGTCAACAAACCAATTTCCCTTGATAAGACCCTATTAACCACACTATTCAGATCAGGCCTACTGAGTCCCGTCTGGAATAAGCTATTTAAGAAATCGATACTAGATAGACAGTCGATTAGATTTGACATTAGGCATGGATTAGGCGAAGACGCTAGTTTTGTGTTTCAGTATCTAATACATTCGAATAAAAAAATTTGTATTAGTGGAACCGCATCATACAAATACACCCAATCTTCAGGCGGAACATTATCCACCAAGTTCGTGCCAAACTTTCAAGCTTGCATCAAAGAAGAATTTGAGAACTTTATCCTACTGTATCGATCCCTTTCGCCTCTAAATAACGAAATAAGGCCAGTTCTTCGTGATTATTTAGCAGCAATGATTGTTTCGATGGACAACCTCTATATCCACAAGGCAGAAATGAGCGGTACCGACTACCGCAGATTGATGAGAGCCTGCAAGACTGAAATTGAAAAGTGGGTCAGATGCTACCGCAAGGATATTGGACTCGATGCGATAATCATTTGGAGAGCATGGTGCGTTACACACGGCCTCCATTATGTTGATTACTATATCCGTGTATTAGTTAAAACAATGCTACAGAAATGAAACGTATGAACCGTAAAGAGCGGATTACCGATTCACAAAAGACTCTCCACACCGCCTTTTCCAATACTATTGCCAATGTAATATCTCTCGTCATTGGAACCCTTGTAGTCTCCGTGACGACACGCGTTATGTCCCAGGATGATGTGGGTACCGCTGCTACTTTTCTAGCGAACCGCAACACAATTGCTATATTGGCTACTTTTTCTATTTATGCATATGTTAATAGGGGTCTAGTCCTCCATGACGAGGATAAAATTGGTTTCCTACAATCCGTTGCTTATTTCTGCATACTTGTAATCTTCGCTGCATTCATCATAGCGCTGCCATTTAAACAGCGGCTAATGAATCTTCTATCGCTCGATCCGTTTCTATATTACTGGCTTTTTATTAGCTTACTTTCCTATACGGTATTTTTAGTAGCAGACTATTACTGCATTTACTCAAATAAAAGCGGACTCGTCTTTTGGATAGTAATTGCAACTGGCCCAATTGGACAAATACTATCGGTTATCTTTGCCGTTCTAATGCCATCAAATAAATATATTGGACGCGTACTAGGCCTCGATGCTGCATATGTACTCGTTACACTTATATTCCTCATAGGCTTTCTATTCAAACAGAAAAGGCCCTCATGGCGTAAGTGCCTAAAATACATACAAGAAAGCTTATCTTTTACATTACCGCTTCTTCCGCATCTACTTTCCCAAATGCTCTTGACGCAATGCGATCTGATACTTATTTCCTATCTATGTGGAACAGACAAGAGCGGAATATATAGCATGGGCCACACCGTTGGAAATCTTGCCTTTACGGTAATGACGCAGATAATGTGCGCTTGGTCCCCTTGGGCATACAGGAGAATGAAAGAGAACCAATATGCGCCAATTAAATATGGAAGCGAGTTCTTGATGGCGCTCGGGGTATTTCTATCTTGCGGTTTAATAACTGTCTCACCCGAACTTGTCCATCTGATGCTGCCTTCCAGCTATGCGGTCACAACCTCAATCATCCCCATGCTCGTGTTTGCTATGTATTTGCAGTTTTTATTTACGCTTGTATATGATCTTGAGTACTTTAGGAAAAAACCCCATTGGATTGCACTTCAGTCTTCCATTGCCGCAGCATCAAATGTTGTGCTCAATATTCTGATAATCCCAATTGCAGGATATCAAAGTGCCTGTTATTTAACCTGTATAAGCTATGCAATACTGCTTTTAACCGGATTGGGTATGACAAGAAAGCTCGATTTCAAATCAATCTATAACTCAAGAGCATTACTGTTCTCAATTATATTTATGGGATGCTACTCTTTGTTAGGGATCTCGGTTGAAAACAACTTTGTTATCCGATACTTACTCATGATCGTGGTTACGTGCTTCCTATTGTTTAGATATCGCAACATATTAAATAGTCAGTTAAGAGAACTTATGAGGTCAAATGGGCAATAAGCTACTAATTACAACCGGTTACATGGGATCTGGGTCATCTGCATATACCGATCTGCTATCTGAATACAAGGACCTTCAATGCAACAACGGTTCTTTCGAATATGTATTTCTTCATTGTCCTAACGGCGTATTTGATCTTGAAGACAAGCTTCTTATTGGAAATAATGCCATCCGAAGTGATGAAGCGTTACATTCTTTTTTATCAACAATGAAAGACTTGCATACCAAGAAGCATTGGTGGCCAGGGAACTACGCAAGTAATCTCTCTCCGCATTTTTATACGCTAGCTCGTGAATTTGTTAAATCGCTAACAATAATAGAGTCTGATTCCTACTGGTATTACCAACAGAATCTATCGACTCTAAAATGCATTTTTAATTTGCTTCTTAGAGTCGCGAGCAAAGCACACATTTCTCCTAAAAACGCGATTCTACTTAACTATCACCCGATGCTTTTGGCAATTCCCACACATGAAGATTTTTATAAGAACGCAAAGTTGTTTATTTACGCATGCCTGAATGAGATGGGCCTAAATGACCACTCCCTTTTAATTGACCAATTGATGCTGCCTCATAATCTATGGCGAATGGGCAACTATTTTAACGATGACACCTATGCAATTGTTGTCAATCGCGATCCCAGAGATGTATTCATTCTAAATAAATACTACTGGCATCCCGCTAATCAAGCAGTACCATTTCCGCTTGATGTAATTTCTTTCTGCAGCTATTATCGGGCGATGCGAGAAAGCGTGAAGCCCTACGCCAATGATCATATCATCGACGTTCATTTTGAAGATTTAGTTTATTGCTATTCAGATACCGTTAGCTTGCTAGAGACGCGCATTGGCTATAAACCTGAGGATCACTTGATGCGTTTTGATAAATTTGACCCTCATGTTTCTATAAATAACACCCAGTTATTCAAGAATGACATGTATCGCAATGAAGCGAAGTACATTGAAGAAAATCTAAAAGAGTATCTATATTCTTTTCCTTACGACAAACCTGATCACGATGGTTTGATTTTTTAGGTAAAGATGCGATCGGGTTTATCGCGTTATAATTTTCGTCAATATCTTAAACGCAAATGCACGGGAACCTTTTATGAAAAGATCCCCGTGCATTCTTCCTAGCATGTCCAATAACCTACAAAATTCATTAATGAGCGCCGTGCATAACCTCATTCAAATAGCCAATTAACTGACTGTAAATAAGGCTTGGTTCGAAATCCGCAATCCGTTCTGGCGCTCTCTTTACATAGGTGGAATATAAATCTGGATTAGTGATTAATTCTTCGATTGAATTAGCCATATCTTCGGGATTTTGCACCTTGCAGAGAATTCCATACCTGCCATTTCCCAATATTTCACGTGGTCCGCTGCGAACATCAGTCGCAATTACAGGCTTTGAAAAATGCAGGGCTTCAAGAATAACGGTGGGAAGTCCCTCCGCGGCAGCGCTCGCGTGAATAAAAAAGTCACATGCCGCATAATAAGGAGCAGGGTTATCAATTTGTCCAGCCAAGTGAACGTAGTCTTGCATATGCTCTTTATTAATAAAATCAATTAACTTTTGCTTTTCAGGACCATCACCAACAATGACCAAATGACGCTTTTGTTTTAAGCTAGCATTAAGCATCCCTAACGCACGAATCGCCGTGTACGGGTCCTTTTCGGGATAGCTAAGCCTCATAACCATTAAAGCAAATTGACCGTATTTTGCATTGAGGATTGAAACGATGTCAGGCTGAATCTCTCTTTCGCCTATGGTAATTGGATTATAGATAACTTTTTTCTTAACCTTAAAACGAGTGTGTACAGCCTGAAATTCTTCATCTCCTTCAACGCCAAGACAAACAAGGGCGTTAAAGCGTTGATACAGAAGAGGAAATCCTTCGCTCATAATGGCGTAGGACGAAATGGTTCCATGGAGCCAAGCAACCCTTTTAGAGGATCGAATAAGCCCCTTCGATACAAAAGTAAGGTCATTAAAATGACCAGAAAAAGCAATGGCAATATCAACGGCAGGAATTGTATATCTAGCAAGGGGCTTTATAGCAATGTCAAAGACTCCACAGAGAGTTGAAAGCAGCGGATAGGCGAACTTTCCCCACACGGGGCGACGCGTTAAAGATACATAGCACTCAGGAGAACATAGCTTTGAAAAAGAAAATGCGCGATACTGAATTCTATTATCTAACTGATGAACAAACTCGTTCTTTTGGGGAGAAAGATTCACGACGACAATCTCGTAACCCGCATTGCAGAGAGCGTTGCAGTAATCGATTCCAACTCGCTCGATTCCTCCGCAGCCTAACCCATCAAATACAAATGCAAGCTTCATTAAAGTATCAGTCACTTTCTACTATCTTAGTTATAGCTCATAGGGCAAATCAAACCAGCTGATAAGCGACCTATACGAACGGCCTGAGAACACCCTTAATCGGATAACCTACATATACGCTATAAACACAAACCCCATAACGAGGAGATACCGCTTCTATAATCTAGTCATTACCCAAATAAATGGCAATATGACCGTTGTAACAAATCAAATCTCCCCGCCGGCGTCGAGAGAATTCAAGATGCATAAACTTTAAATCATTCCACATATCGTTGGCAAAATGGTCATGTCCAAGAGTGTAGTAATGATCCCAGGGCGTATAGCGACCAAAATCCATACCAGTTGCATAAAAACACTGCATTACCAGTCCAGCACAATCAATTCCAACGCCAGGCGCACAGGAATAATGCCAAATATAAGGTGTGGTTCCCACATAATCATATACTCGAGTAATCATCACGCATTCGTTCCTTGTAGCGCTAACCGAAATCCTCGACTCTGTTCGATAGCCAAAAATGCCTTGTCCGAGATACGGAATAGTAACTGACTTGCTAGAAACTTGATAGTAGTTAGAGGGATTTTGATATTCCTAACAAATACAGCTGCCGTCTGAATTGAAAGTTCTGATATAACCATCAATCATCAGCGGACCGGTTACCATTCTTCCGCCGTTATTGGGATTGAGGTAATACCAGTTTTGTCCAACCTTAATCCACCCAGTTGCCATTGCGCCACCGTTATCAGGGTCCAACCAGTACCACGAGCCGAGATCCGATACCCAACCGGTACGCATATTTCCATTTGATTTATCTAGGTAATAATACGCATAACCATTCCAATACCAACCGCGATGCATAATCCCATTGGAATCAAACAGATACCAATTACCAGCAATCCTCCGCCACCCAGTTAATACATGACCCTGTGAATCAGCATATAAACGATCGTCGTCACAGTCGACCCAACCCGATAGCACGTCAGTGAAGGTTGAGTCTTTGTAGAGCACTCCATCTTTAACCGCCATACAAAGAACCCCATCGTTGGCAGCGTAAGACAAAAAACCCTCGGGCATCTCGACCCAGGCCGACCTCGCGCAGGCCCCGCCGTTGGCGGGGTCGAGCCAGTAGCTCTTGCCGTCGATCTCGACGGCACCGGTCAGCATCCTGCCGGACTCGGGGTCGGTGTAGTACCAGGCGGAGCCCTTCACCCAGCCGCGGACCATCTTGCCGCCGGAGGCGCCGTAGTACCACTCGCCGTCCTTCCTGACCCAGCCGTTGGAGAGCGAGCCGGAGGAGGAGAATACGTACCATGTGCCCTCGACCTCAGCGGAACCAGTCGTCATGGCGCCCCCCTTGGCGGGGTCAAACCAGTACCAGACGCCGGAGATCAGCTTCCAGCCCTTATAAGGCTGCCCGTTTGACGATACGTAATATTTACCTTCGTCCGTTTCCTGCCAATGATCCCCCAGCCCCGCTCCAAACCAATAGCTAACATCAACGTCAACGCTTACACCGGGAACGCTGCCGCGGGCAGAATACTGCCAGCAATCATATTTAGCAGGGGCTTCAGGAGTAAGGCCAAGGCACTCATCGTAACGGCCTCCGTACCAGTACTGGGCAGTCCAGATGCTCCAGCCGCTAGAAAGAAAACAAGGGTCGGTAAGGTAGTTCTTGAACCAGTTAACGTTTGCGTAAATACCGGGCTTATACCCCGCTGCCGCAATTTGACCGCAGAAGGTCTTTGCGATCGATGCGAGCTTCGAGGAATCGTTAAATGGCGTCCACTTGGGCGAACCATCGGCATTTGTTTTTTGCTCTTCCAAGTCATAGTAAACGGGAAGGGTGGGCGAATGACCCTTAAGGGCACCTAGCATCAAGCGCGCCTCGGCCTGGGCATCGTCTTCATTGCGCGCATAAGAGTAGAGATACACACCATACGGAATTCCCAAACGCTCGCACTCGCTCACATTGCGCCTAAAGAAATAATCCAGCCTTCCGCCGTTTGTGTCACCGGCAAAGCCGACCCTTAGAATCGCAAAGTCGATACCAGCGTCTTTCACGGACTGCCAATCAACGGTTCCGTTGTGCTCGCTCACATCGATTCCCTGCGCCGTTGCGCCCTTAGGCATGCTGTGCATTGCACGACCGTCGAAATCTGCATTTGCGCCATAATCGTCAGGAAGATCGGAGCGGAGCGAACCGTCGACATAGCGCCAGGAATTCTCAACGAGGGAGGCTTCGACGTTCTCATCGGACGCCTCATCGGAGACCTCGTTAAAAGCCTCGTCGACAACTGCATCGGAAGAAGCGGATTCCGCATCCGCGTCCTCGCTGGAGTTAGGCGCAGAGGGGTCCTGAGCAGCCGAATCGCTCTCCACCTGATCGCGAGATGTATCCGCAGAGGCGCTAGAAGAAGTATTCTCGGTCGCAGGCTGCGATACCTCAGGCTGCTCCTGAGCCAAATCGAGCGTCTCGGCATACAGCGCAAAAGGCTGGAGTACGCCAGAGAGGCCAAAAACAAGGGAAAGTAACAGAGCAACGCAGCACTTTAGTCGGTTCATAGGCATCCATTCCCCACAATTAATCGTAGATAGCGAGATTATAACAGCTTGAGTGGCGCAGTTATGGACACGGTCCATGGCAACGCCTTAATGAACCCGTCTCAAATAACCAAAGGCTAATGAATGCGTAAGATCAGAAGTCTTAGAACTTGACTCACTTCTTGGCGAAAACGAATGGAAGCAGCCCATAAGCTGCGAATTTGGAAATCAGACAATACCTTTATACATGATGAATGGCTGAGGTGACCTCAATCGGCTGATAAGATATGCGGGATTTCCCCACGTAAACAAAGTAAAGACGATTTTATATAGAGGACATGCTCCGCCCCGTATTCAAACATACTCTGCAGCTATCAATTGCTCGGGAAAAAGCGCCGGTACAATAACTAAAGACATCAAGAGTCTCGAAAAGACCCTAGAGAACATCAAGCAGTTCACTGACCTTCTCAAATGTTTCATTGACCCACGTAGCCGTATGCAGGTCCTTCAACAGAAAGATGCAGATATAGACGTTATTGAAGGCTGCGTTCAGCACTACGGATGTCCAACAAGAATGATAGATCTCGTTGACAATCACTGGGTTGCGCTTTGGTTTGCCACCGCGTCAGACGATCATCTTGTTAACGAAAATGCATATGTATTACTCTACGCAGCGGATACATCACCGAACTGCTGCAATGGCGTCTATAAAACAAAAGAAATGACGACAATCGACCTAAGAAAGGCTGTATCGTCAATCTTCCTAAGACCGGCGGCGCAGCATGCTTGGGTTTCTCGATTAAATGATACCTATGACTATTCGGATGCAATAGTGGGAATTATTGAAATTCAAAAGCAAGACGCCCTAAACATGTTAGGAATTGAAGGCGACAGTCACGATGAAGCCCATGGCAACTCGTTGCTAAGCCATAACAATCTAATTCCTGCGGCGAGCAAAAACAGGGATAAGGGGTGGCATGAATTGCTAAAGCGCCAAGCTGGAACCCCGAAAAACCACTCAAAGCCGTGTTAACAGAAGGCACGATCGCTATTAAATAGAACGCGAACCAGTCAGATTGTTTTTTATGCATCTTAACCCGCGCACTCCGTATGGCCATAGGCCGAAAGAAAGAAACGTGGGCATCCCCTCGATCCTTCACCCATTTAAAGTTTGCAGCATCAGCAACCAGCGCTGTTAAACAAGTACATAAATAAGATTGCAGTAGCCATTGCTAGAAAGACGCTCGCCAACGAACCCAGCAAATAGACCTCAGCAAAATCCTTGTCACTTTCCAGCTGCTTAAAGCGCGCGATACTTTTTGCAGTAAAAATAAATGCTATAGCCGAATATTGGTTCAGCAGAGAAAGCGCCGCAACAATCAGTCTCTCAAATATTCCAATCCACTTGCCCGAATGTGCAATTGATGTGCCTGCCGACTGCTCTGTACCAGGGTTTCGGAGGAATTGGAGGACCTTGGCAATAGCGATGCTGCAAGGGCGTCCGCAAAAGCACAATACCGAAACCCAAGAGAGCTCAACTCCACGGGTGCCCAAGAAGCTCGAAGCGACTGGTCGCATGGCCAACAGGCGACAGCAAAGAACGCTCAATATAAACAAAAGTACAATATGCAGCACCTGGTCAATCAGAAAACAACCAATCGGCGAAAAATCAAGGCCTGCAATCGCCCTTCTCAGGTTGCCATCGATAACCCAATGTGAAAGAGCAAGTACCGTAAAGGACGCGACCACGGCGGCCGCACTCGCCTCAAACAGGAGAGCTACTGTGGCTGCTGCGCCGGCTGCGTAAATTAAACAGTGCAGACCAAGGGCAATTCTATTGCTTTCCTTCTTATCTGCCATCTTATTCGTCTGAAAATAAAAATCGAACAGCATGTGGAATAGAAGGAAACACCCGAACACCCTCATGACAGCTCCATTTCATTAAGGAAATGAACGGCGAAAGCAGCCAGCTCTCTTTCTCTTACAACGTTCGCGAGCCTAAGGCTTTTCTCGAGCCCCTGCCTCGTCTTCCCCATCGCAACACCCATTTGTCCCGCAAGCCCTACATGACTAGCCCTGATGCTATCTACGTTGAGGTTGAGAGAGCTGCCCAACGCCACTGGCGCGCAATCGCTCGGATTGCTTTTAGCGCCGTACTTTTTGCCTATACGCGCCTCGATTAGCTCAGCATACCTTTTGCTCAAAGTCGCGTCTCTGTCATCATGCAGCATAAGCGGTCGCAGTAATTCAACAACCTCACAGTAATTACGCTGCGACTCGTTTCTGCGATCAATTATTTCTAGACAACCCGCCGCGCACAGTTCCTTCTCGCGCGAAACGCCCGAAACATCAATGATCTTTAAATCGCTGTACTTATCCTTTTCAGACTCAGCAATTGCTCTACGCGCACGATGGTATGCTGACCCGTCTTGTTCCGTCGACAATGCGGACTGCATCCGAGTTTTCCATTCTCCCACTCCAATACCGCCCCTAAGATCAACCGTCTGGACGAGTATCTTAATAAACCTGTATGCCAAGAATGCGCCAGCCATACTACGGAAAAGGCCCTGCAATTCATCGCCCGCACTAAACATTAGCGGCATTTCGAGCTCAGTTTTGAACAGCTCGTTTGTGCATTCCATTGCGTTTGCAAGATCCTCCTGCGCGCTTTGCCTTCTACTGTCCGAAAGACATCTCGAATGCCTCATGTCGACCATGAGAGCCGAATAGCTATTGTTCATCAGGCTTCCTTTCCTCATGGCGATTATAGCAACTAATTTAGTTGCTTTCGTTCGTTTGCAACGGTTTTAGTTTCTTCAGAGCATATGCAACCAAAATCGTTGCTTTGCAATAGGGTATAATTCTTCCAAATCGCCTAGAGAAAGTGTTTAAATGCTGACCGTAATCGTGCCTACTTACAATGCCGAGCCGTATCTTTCTCAGGCTATAGGCAGCCTATTAAACGAAAACAAAATCGAACTGGAAATCCTCGCCATCAACGACGGATCCACCGACAACTCGCGCGCCATTATGGAAGATTTCGCTGCGCGCGACTCACGCGTTCGAGTGATTGATAAGGCAAACCAGGGTTACGGCGCAACCTGCAATCTGGGCATTCGCGAGGCAAAGGGAGACTGGATCGCCATCCTCGAGCCCGATGACTGGATCGAGTCCGGAATGTACTCCGACATGTTTGCCTTTGCCAAGCGCGAATTTGGCGGTCCGAACAAGCTCGATATTATTGAGACCCCCTATTGGATCATTCGCAACCCCGATACCCCCCAAGAGGTCAAGCTACATTGCGCATATCGCGGTCGCATTAAACCGCCTCGGCAACCGTTCACCATTCACGACGCTCCACACCTGCTGGCCCACCATCCGTCCATTTGGTCGGCAATCTATCGTCGCGACTTCCTGATGCAAAACAATATCTGGTTTAAGGAAATCCCCGGTGCGGGCTGGGCCGACAATCCATTCCTTGTCGAAACGCTCTGCCAGGCAAAGGCGATCGCTTACTGGCCCAAGCCGTATTACTGCTACCGCGAGGAAACACCCGAAAAGGCAGCCGCTCTGGCCAAGCGTGACCCTTTGATGCCGTTTAATCGTTGGAACGACATGGTCGATGTTCTTGAGAGGCTTAACGTCACCGACTCCGCCGTCTGGACACCGCAAATCACACGCGGCTTCACCTATATGGGCATCATGATTGAGCACACCGGAATTGAAGGGCACCCCGAAATCAAGCGGGCTATCCACAGGATGTTCGAACGCATGCCGCAAGAGCTAGTATTTGCCAATCCTCGCGTTACCCCTGCGGCCAAAAAGCTCTATGCCGAGTATATGGGCATTGCCAATCCTAAAATCAGCTACTGCGCATACGCCAAGGACCTCGTGGGAGAGGGCTTGTATAACGTATGGAACAAGGGGCCCAAGCAAACTCTAAAAATGATCACATCGCACTTTGGTTCGTACAACGCACGCGCTGGAAAATAGTCTGATGGGCAGCAAAGCAAGCAGAAATACCTCCATCGAGGCGCTGCGCTTGGTCGCGGTCGCCGGGATTGCGATATTCCACACGTTTCAATGGACCTTCCAAGCCGTCTGCACCGGCGTGCCGGAATACGCATCGCTTGCGGCTTTCCCCTATTCGGGACTACTGGGATTCATTAACCTGCTGGGCTGTTGGGCCAACGAGATCTTTTTTATGATCTCGGGGTACTTCCTTATTCCCTCGGCGGTACGCGCCCTCCAAAACGGTTCGTCCGCGCGGGGCCTCACGCTCAAATCACTTGAGCGCCTCAAGAAGATCGTCTTGCCCACGCTCTTTTATTGCGCAGCTTGTCTGTTTGTCTCGATGTACGTCTATCCCCTGCCCGAAATCTCACTACACGAGATCGGCTGGCTCACGTTAGGCATCGAGTTTATCTGGGTCTACGCCGCCTCCGTATTGCTCGTCCCGGTTATTGCGTTGTTACGACAGCAAATCGGCAGCATAAGGGCCCCGTTTGTCGTAGCACTCCTCGTGCTCACAACATTTGGAATCAACTGCTACATCGCGGCGACGGCAAACAAAGCGGCCGGCATCGTTTTGTGGCACAAGCTCATGAGCGCCGTTACTTACCTGGTCGCGTTTATTGCAGCCGGAGAAATGCGCTTTGTCCTCGAATGCCACGGCAACGCATCCGGCGCTCAAAAATCCAAGATCGCACTCATCGGACTCGTTGCCGTCACCATCGCGCTCGAGCTTCTGCTATCGGCAAACAGCCAATACGACGCGCTCTGGAAGCTCTCCTACAAGTCCACTTCCGTCATATCCTTTATCTTGGCCGCCGCATCCGTTGCCGCCGCAGCGCTCCATCAGCCGCGCCACGAAGTCTCAGCTGCAGACAAGACAATCATGTCCCTCGCCGCAGGAACGCTCGCTTTCTACGCCGTACAGTCGTTTACCTGCAATGTCTGGCGACCCATCTTTGACAAAGCAATCTACACCATGGCGACAGGCATCCAAACGGGAGAGCCTCATCCAGCCGGCGCCATTTTGCTCGGAATCCTTATGAGCCTTTGCCTCGCGCTTGCCCTGCTCCTCATGGATATCGTACGCAGAGCCGTAGTCGAGGCCATCAAGGCCCGCATGAGCAGCTAGGCGGCCTTCCGACTCCGCAAGCCACGAAGTGCACTTACACCCGAAGCAAATAGAATCGCAAAGACAATCGCCCAGTTCTTGCAGCCAAATACCGGAATATGAACGATCGCATGGTCATGCATAACAACGAAATAACCCAGAACAACCACCAGAGGCAGTACCATGAGCAGCGACTGGATCAACACCTTATGACGGCGACCGTCTTGCGCGCCACCCCGTATTGAGCATACGAATACGGCAATCCAGATCACCAATACGGCAGCAAACGAAACAAGACAAACGACGTTCGAGATCATCGCATAACCAGCAGTTGAGCAAATGGCGAACAGCTGCGGGCTCATGCAATAAAACTCCTTCAAAATCTGAGGCCAGTCAGCTTGGGGCAACAGTGACGACGCCCCGTGCGCAGACCAAAGGCCCATCTCGCCCAGAACGTTCGAAAAGACCTCGTCCCAGCCCAGCACAAATGCCGCGACAACCCATTTCATCGCCCAGGTAAACACAAACGAAAGCCCAAACCCAAAGAGCGCCTGCAGCATCGTGACGACGCAGCGCTTGGGGCGCTCACCCTCGGGGAGCGCAATGAAGGCGAAAAAACAATGCAGGGCGACAACTGCGGCAGGAATCGTAAGGAAGTCCAAAAACGAAAATGCCGCGCCGGTCGCTATGGACCACAGGACAAGGCGGCTCGTGAACGCACGCTCACTCGATGCAGAACTCAAACGAAGGCTCATGCAAGACATCATGATGAGCGCCACAAAGAACGAGATGCACAGCAGTAGATCACCGATATAATTGAAAAACAGATTGGTCGAGAACAACAGGATTGCAAGGAAACCCAACGTCACTGACATTGAAAACCGCTTCCGCAAGGCAACGTAAGCGCAAGCGGAGCCGGCAATCGCCAGGGCAGCCGCGGGCACCATGACAACATCGATACCGCCAATAAACAGGCAGACATTCGTAAGTAGCTGCCATCCATGCCAATACCGGTAGTACTGCTGATGCGTAATCTCGCCGGCTTTCGTAACGTCATCAATCTCGGCAACAGCCATCGTCTTAAACGGAGAACCTTGGTCCTTTTGCCGTGCGACTTCAATGATAAAGCGATTGTTATCAAAGCAAACAGGGCCAGCTGCAACACGGTGGTCGTAGACATACATGTCAGACAACAGGGCCGAGGACTCCGAACCCTGCGCATGCGACTCGATAACGGGCCTCGGCAGGCAATTCGCCGCGGTATTGCTCAGGACAAATGCGACCTGAAGAACCAAAAACAGAAACATGACCTTGAAGGGAAGGCTATCTGCAAAGGAGGTTAAACGAGTTTTATTCACAGGGCATCCAAACACAAAGATCGCGTCCACAGGAATCGGCACCTATGTAATACCACAATATGCGCGTGCAACCTCGCCACGCCCGCACGTCGACAAGGCTTGTAGCAAACGTTCTTGGTGATTAGCGGAACATTACCCGCGGGCGCCCGCCTACGCTTACAATAGTCGTGTCCCATGGGACACATTGTTTATTCCGCAGGGCCGATACGCTGCCCACGCGAAAGGATATTCTCGTTCATGACTTCCACCCTTCCCGCCCCCATCGACAAGCTCGCCATCGTTGTCGTTACGTACAAACGCCAGGAGCTCTTGGCCAACCTGTTCGACTCTATGACCGAGCTCACGGCCGCACCTTGGCGCATCGTGATCGTCGATAACGAGAATTCGCGCGAGACCGAGGTCATGTGCACCGCATTTAACGAGCGCTTGGCCAACCTGTGGGGCATCGACACTGAGCAGCCCGATGCAAAGGGTGGCACCGACCGTGTCATCTACGCGCCGCAACTCGAAAACGGCGGCGGCGCGGGCGGCTTCTCCGCCGGCACCAAATGCGCCTACGACCTAGGCGTCCAGTGGTTCTGGGTGATGGACGACGACGTGCTCGTCATTCCCGAGGGCATCGAGCGCCTTGCCAAGTGGACCGACCGCTACGACGTCATCCAGGGCTCACGCCTAGACTTCGACGGTGGCGCGTTCTTTTGGCAGTACCAGCTGATCCTTTCGCTTGGTATCCCCAATCCCATCGCCAAGTGGGACTTGGGCCCCGAGGGCTATCGTCCTATGAACCAGTTGTGCTTTGAGGGCGGCCTGTTCTCGCGTCGCGTTGTCGACAAGATCGGCCTGCCCGACGCGCGCTTCTTCATCTATGGCGACGACGCCTGCTACGGCTATGTCGCCAGCCAGCACTTCCCCGCCGCCGTGGTCGCCGACGTGGTGCTCAAGCGCGCCCGCGCCGTCTCCAACTGGGACATCGCCGGCAAGCGCCAACTCAACTCCACGAGCGACACCAACCGCTACTACATCATGCGCAACCGCGGTTATCTGGCACGCTACATGCAGATCTACGGCGACTACCACCCAGTGCTGTTCCGTCTGGGCAACGCCGCGACCTTCTGCAAGGAATTCATTCGCCTGGCCGCCGTTGACAAGTGCTTTAAGACCGGCATTCCGGCGCTGCGCCGCGGCATGAAGGACGCCCGCAAGATCATCAAGGACCCCAACTGGAAGCCCATGCCGCCCCTGAAGGACACCGAGTAGCAAAGGGCTTTCGCCATCCCCTATAACCGCTGGCACACCACGGACACGCGCTGCCCGTCAAATCCAAAGCCCCAGCGCATACGCCCGACGGCAGGGCGTGGCACGCGAATATCATCGATGCCGTTGCGCTCGATTTCGAGCAGCGCCTGAACCGCCAACAGTTCCAGGCCCAGGGCATCGACGCCAGGGTCGTACATCATGTTGATCGAAATGAGCGGTCGCTCATCGAGCATGCCGAGCGTGTCGGCCACGTCAAACACCCGACCGGTGGGAATCACCTGGATATCCCAGCGATCCGAGACGCCACTTCGCTTGGAGCTGGGATTGCAATAGCCGGGCAGTCCAAAGCAGAGCCCCTGAAGCGCCAGATGATAGGCTGTCGGCATATCTGATTGGCCCACATCGATGCCTAGATTGCCGATAGCACAGCTCAAAGCCTGCTTTACAGCGTCCTCGTCTCCTCGACATAGCCCGTCATGGAACGAGTCGATAACTCCAACGTCCTCAACGGAGCACTCAAACCATTCCAGAATTACAAGACGGAGCGCCTGACGCACTTCGTTGTTAGGCAGACGCAAGGAGCGAAGGCACGCACCGTCCTCCGAATGCCCTGTCATGTCCGTCGTAAGGAATCCAGACAGATACAGCGCAGTCCAGATATCTTCGGGCTTGGCGGCATCGGCCTCCTCGGCATGCACATGCACCGGCGCCTCAATAAACCCATGTGGCTCAAGCAAATCTAACAATGCGGACAGGCGCATGAGATTCCAGCCACCTACGCATGCGCTCAGACGGTCGGCGTAACCATACAGATCCGCCCGAACGGGCGCGACGCAACCGCGATGTGCGTAGTCCACCACGCGCTCCGGGCTCGAGCAATAAAAGCCACCAAACAGATAGCCCTCGAGCCACTCACGCGCGTCATCCAGACGGTCGTTGCGCCCGATGCGATCTAACAGCACCCGGACTTCGTCGTCCGAAAAACCGAACCATCGATCACACCAACTCGACAGCGGCGTCGCCGACCGATAGGAAACCCCACGTTGGGACAACGCAAGCTCGGCAGGACCGGGGCGCTCGCCCATAAGGCACGTCAATCGCAACGAGTCGCCGGCGTCGGCAATGGTGTCAAACAACATCCGGCTGAGCGACTCTAGGAAATCCACGCCACCGTCGTCCTTAGCGTCCAAACCATTTGGACACACCACGTCGTAGTCGTCTATCAGAAGAACAACCTGCTCATCGAAAGCTGTCTGGAGCAGCTTAATAAGCACGCCAAGCGCCGCATCGATCTCCCTATCGCTGGCCACCCCACGCGCCGCCCTCTCGATAAGACGAACCTCACGTCTTGACAGATCAGGTGCGGCAAGCAGCGGCAGCAATCGGGCGCACTCGTTCGCGACAGCGCTGCGAATAGCCGCCGCAGCATCGGCGTCGCGCCTCGCAGCGGCAGCAGAAAAATCGAGCAAGATGACGGGATAGCACGCGTACTCATCACGAAAGCGACCACCGCCCGCCTGCCAAATCTGGGTGCCGACGAACGGGCTTCGATCCGGCCGTCGGTGATCAGATCGTTCCAAATAGCATTTGAGCATCGATAAATTCATGCTCTTGCCAAAACCCTTGGGCCGACAGCAAAGCGCAACAGGTGCTTCACTGTCCAATATATCGGCAATAAACATAGTCTTATCGACGAGTAAACACCGATTGATTGCATCGGAAAAGTCGTGTGCATCAACCGGTAGAGCTGCACTATCCGCATGATTGAGCAACCGTGCACCAAACGCATGAGTAAAACCACAATTCACCTGTTCAGACACCGTAAACTCTCCTTCTAACGCAGCACGATGCCCATTGTAGCGAGCGGGTAGAGCGCAACAATATCGACATGCAAACGTTTCGGGCAGCGGTAGCAACAGACCCCCGAGGGGGCATAACAAATCGTTGCACAACAAAAAAGGGGCCCGATGCCGCCGCACCGGACCCCGTCCCAAACTCTTATAGAAAACGATCTGGAAGATTACTCCTCCAAGCCGTCCTCCCCAGAAGCCTTCTTCTGCTGATCGAGCTTATGCTTACCACTTACGATAGACGTAGCGCCCAGTGTGGCCAAGCTCGCGCTGGCAAGGCTCGCCATCACAATCAGATCGCCCGTCTTGGGCATGTTACCGCCCGAAGACTTGGTAGTTGTAGTCGTCGTGGTAGTAGTGGTCACCGTCTTGGAGCCATTTTGCTCTTGGCTCTGGTTGTCGGCACCGCTCTTGTCGCCGTCTCCGGACTGTTTCTTTTCGCCTCCGGTCTTGCTCTTGTCCTTCTCCTCAGATTCAGACTTCTTATCCTCGTCCTTCTCCTGAGCGGACTTGCCGCTCTTCTCCTCAGAGCTAGAACCCTTATCGGATTCGGTCTTCTCGGAAGACTCGTCCTTGGAGTCGCCCTTTGCGGCCTCGGTCTTTTCCGTGGAAACCTGATCAGAGTTGTCCTTGTTCTGGGTCGAGCCATTATTGACGCCAGCCATCAGCGAAGAGCCCAGCGTAGAACCAAGCTGCACGGAGAAAGAAGGCTTCTTGTCCGGCGAAGCAACGGGGGCGTCCGGCACCTTATTCGAGTCGTCCTTGGAAGCATCGGAATCAGGTGTTGCATCAGAGCCAGAGCCGTTGTTAGAGCCGGTGTCAGCGGACGAATCGCTCGAGCCGGTGGATGAGTTAGAGGTGCCAGCACCGGTCGAACCAGAAGCGTCGCCATCCGTATTGCCGGCAGAGCTTGAAGACAAATCGCCCGCAGCAGAGCCGTTCGAATCGGAGCCGTTCGAGGTGGAACCGTCGTTGGCAATGCCACCAGCAGAGCCATCACCGTCAGCATCGGTCGAGGGCGCATCCATCCTGTCATCATTGGCATCGTCGCTCGAGCCGTCATTCGAATCAGGCGTCGGCGAGGGCGTAGGCTCAGGCTGCACGGGCGACGCAGCGGCAGCGGCCTCGTCCTCGGCGATATAAACCAAACAGTCCTTCAGCTCGTTGCGGTAGCGGTTCTTCCAGCCCTCATGATACTGGGGCTGGCTCGAATACTTGGTCGCCACGTTATTAACCACGCTGTTGGAAAGCGCCGTCACAAACTCGCGATCAGTCATACCGTTAGAAAGATTCGCCCAGCGGAAAAAGTCCCTGCAGCCACCGGTGCCGCACATGTTGGTGATGCTCCACACCATGCCCTTGACGCAGTCGGCGCGGCCCGAAATATCAATACCCAAGCCGCTCTTGAGCCACGCCTCGGTCACCGCATAGTACGAGTTGTACGCATAGGCATCTTGAAGTGCTGAGAACTCAACAGGGTCGGTGTTGTAAGCACCCTGGAAAGCCTCCTGCGCGATACGGCCCAGGTCGGTGAGCTGACCGTTCTCGGACATGGCATTGCTCGTGTTGGAAATCTCGCTGCCGCGATCAATCGCATCCTTGAGCATGCTGTATTTTTCGGGGTTGTAGTTGTAGGCCTGCTTCATAAACGGAATGAGCGACCATCGACGGTCGAACTGGTAATAGCCCAGCGCGTTATAACCGTCGCCATACGAAAAGCCCTGGTTGTAGTTGCCATGGCTCTCGTACTTGGTAAAGTACTTCATCTCGGGGGTCACGTTAACAAACGAAACGCCCTGGACCGACCTCAGCACGCCCGAGAAGGACTGCTGGGTATAGAGACCCTTATCGATATCGGTGGCATCCGAGGCAACGCCCGGCGTGGGCTCCTCGGCGGCGGCGGGCGCGGGTGCGGTAACGGCGCCAAACGAAAGCGCCAGCGTCAGGCCCGCGACAATCGCGGAATGCTTGGGCTGCATAAGATCCTCCCTGCATTGGTGTAGTTAAAGTGCAGTTTGCAAAGATAAAAATAAGTATTGCAGCTCGCCCGTTGTTGCACAACAACCCCTCGGTAAACGGCAACAACCCTCCGCGAAATCTTAAGGAATTGCGCCCGGGCTACAGCTTAATGTCAAAGTTAATTTCAGGAACGGCGGCCAGGTCGGCCAGTGTTACGCCGTCGACGTACTTTTCGATCACGTCGTCCAGACCGCGCCAGAACTTGACGGTCGAGCAAAGATCGCTGCGGGTGCAGCTGTTGTCGATGCCGTCGCACGCCACGGGTGCCGTGCTGCCCTCGACAGCGCGCAGGATGTCGCCAGCACGCACCTCGGCCGGGTCCTTGGCCATCATGTAGCCACCGCCCTTGCCGCGCACACTCTTAAGCAGGCCAGCCTTCATAAGTGGACGAACCAGCTGTTCCAGATACTTCTGCGAAATGCGCTCGCGGTCGGCAACCTCGCGCAGAGCAATCTTGCCCTCGGCGTCACCGAGCGCCGCGATATAGATCATCAGCCGGAGGGCATAGCGGCCCTTGGAAGAAATGAGCATACCTACCCTCCCATCGCATCTGGGACAACATAACCAGGTTAGTTTGTCCCAAATCTTAAGTAAGTGGGACAAACACAACAGGTTATTTTGTCCCACATCTAGAAAAGTCGAGTGGATTAGTCGGGTTTTCCCTTGACTAACGCCGAACCCATAGTAACTTTATTCCGAGAAGATTCCTAGGGTTTAGTACACCTATGAGTACACCATATACAGAGAGGGACAGTATGAGCGCAAATCCGCTGCTTTCCATCGAAGGTCTGACCGCCTCCGTGGACGAGAAGACCATCCTTCACAACGTCAACCTCAACGTCGCCGCCGGCGAGACCCACGTGCTGATGGGACCCAACGGCGCCGGCAAGTCCACCCTCGGCCACCTGGTCATGGGCGACCCCGTCTACACGGTCAACGACGGCCGTATCGTCTTTGACGGCCAAGATATCACCGAGCTCACCACCGACAAGCGCTCGCGCGCCGGCCTGTTCCTGAGCTTCCAGGCCCCGGTCGAAATCCCGGGCGTGCCGCTGTCGAGCTTTTTGCGCGCCGGCATCGCCGGCCGCCCCGGCCTGGAGATGAAGGGCAAGGAGTTCCGCCGTCGCGTCAAGGAGCTCGCGGCCGAGCTCAACATGGACACCGCCTACCTCAACCGCGAGCTGGGCGTGGGCTTCTCGGGCGGCGAGAAGAAGAAGGTCGAGATGCTCCAGCTCCTGCTGCTGCAGCCCAAGCTCGCCATCCTCGACGAGACCGACTCGGGCCTGGACGTCGACGCGCTTTCCACCGTCAGCCACGGCATGGACGCCTACCGCAAGAGCTGCGACGGTTCCATGCTCATCATCACGCACAACACGCGCATCCTGGAACACCTGGATGTCGACCGCGTCCACGTTATGGTCAAGGGCCACATCGTGCGCGAGGACGACGCCTCGCTCATCCCCTGGATCGACAAGAACGGCTTTGAAACCTTCGAGCGCGAGGCCGCCGAGCAACGCGCCCAGGCCGAGTCCGCCGCTGCCGAGCAGCAGGCGTAAAGGGGCGACGCAATGACCAAGAACCGCACCGAGGTCGCGGACATCGACCGCAGCCTCTACGACTTCACCTATGGCGAGGAGGGATTCGAGCGCCTCGACGCCGGCATTACGCCCGACATCGTGCGCGAGATCAGCGCCAAGAAGGACGAGCCGCAGTGGATGCTCGACCTGCGCCTCAAGTCCCTCAAGATCTTCAACCGCTTCCCCGATCCGACGTGGGGCCCCTCCATCGAGGGCCTGGACATGGACAACATCGTCACCTATGTCAAGCCCAACACCGACCAAAAGCACGACTGGGAGTCGGTGCCCGACGACATCAAGAACACCTTTGAGCGCCTGGGCATTCCCGAGGCCGAGCGCAGCTACCTGGCGGGCGTCGGCGCGCAGTACGACTCCGAGCTCGTTTACCACAACATGCAGGACACCGCGTCCAAGATGGGTATCGTCTACTCCGGCATTGAGGAGGCCCTGCACGACCCGCAGTGGGAGCCGCTCATCCACGAGAAGTTTATGACGCTCATCCCGCCCACCGACCACAAGTTTGCGGCCCTGCACGGCGCCGTATGGTCGGGCGGCTCGTTTGTCTACGTGCCCAAGGGCACCAAGCTCGACTTCCCGCTGCAGAGCTACTTCCGCCTCAACGCCAAGGGTGCCGGCCAGTTTGAGCACACGCTCATCATCGTCGAGGACGATGCCGACCTGCACTTCATTGAGGGTTGCTCCGCGCCCAAGTACAACGTGGCCAACCTCCACGCCGGCGCCGTCGAGCTCTTTGTGGGCAAGCGTGCTCACCTGCGCTACTCGACCATCGAGAACTGGTCCAAGAACATGTACAACCTCAACACCAAGCGTGCGCGCGTGGACGAGGACGGCGACATCGAGTGGATCAGCGGCTCCTTCGGCAGCCACGTGGGCTACCTCTACCCCATGAGCGTGCTCAACGGCCGCCGCGCCCGGTCGAGCTTTACCGGCATCACCTTTGCCGGCGCCGGTCAGAACCTCGATACCGGCTGCAAGGTCGTGCTCAACGCGCCCGAGACCTCGGCAACCGTCGAGACCAAGGGCATCTCCAAGAGTGGCGGCATTCAGACCTTCCGCAGCTCTATTGTGGCGACACCCAAGGCCGAGGGCTCCAAGGCAACCGTGAGCTGCCAGTCGCTGATGCTCGACGACCAAAGCCGCTCCGACACTATTCCGGCCATGGACATCCGCGCCAAGAACGTCGACATCGGCCACGAGGCCACCATCGGCCGCATCGGCGACGATAAGGTGTTCTACCTGATGAGCCGCGGTATCTCGGAGGAAGAAGCCCGTACCATGATCGTCAACGGCTTTGCCAACCCGGTCTCCAAGGAGCTGCCGCTGGAGTACGCCGTCGAAATGAACAACCTGATCAAGCTCGAGATGGAAGGAGCGATCGGATAATGAAACAGGAAACCAACACCGCTGCTACCACGCTCGAGCAGGTCAACGCTATGCCGGCCGCCACTTGGGGCTGGCTCAAGATGAACCAGACCAAGCTCGAGCTTTCGGACGAACTTGCCGCCGCTCCCGCCGAGGCCGTTGAGGTCGAGGGCTTGGAAGAGCAGTTTGCTGGCGTGGCAGACGCGTTCGACGCCGCCATGGACGCCATGGCCGAGCGCTTCCCCGAGCGCCGCGCCTCCGCCCCCGGCGACGCCGCCGACCGCGCCCGCATCACGCCCGAAACCGAGCTCGACGTGCCCGCCACCTCCGTCTACCAGGCCGGTGCCATTAAGCTGGAGGAGGAGCTCTCCCCCGCTGAGGCCTTCGAAACCGGCATGGGCGAGGCTGCCTACGCCTACTTGGCCGAGCACGCCACCAAGCGCGTCGTCATCGATGTGCCCGCATACAAGCACGCGACGGTTGCCGTGCGTGTGAGCGGTGTCGATGCCGCCGCGGCCATCGCCGCCATCGACGTCGTCGCCCGTCCCCAGTCGACGCTCGACCTGCAGATCGCCCTGGACTCCCCCGTTGCCGGCGAGGGCGTCGTGGGCTCCGTGCTACGCGTGTGCGCCCACGAGTACGCCACCGTCAACGTGGCCTACACGCAGACGCTCGACGATAGCTGGATCGCGCTCGACGACACCGGCCTGTTCCTGGACGAGGGCGCGCGCGTCAACGTGCAGCACACCGTCTTGGGTGCTGGCGCCAGCGCCACCGGCCTTGCCGGCGACCTGCTGGGCGATACCGCCAAGGTCACCATCGATACCGATTACCTGGGCGCCCGCGAGCAGGTGCGCGACTTTAACTACGAGCTGCGCCACCGCGGTCGCAAGACCGAGTGCGAGATCGACGCCAACGGCGTGCTGACCGGCACGTCCAAGAAGGTCTACCGCGGCACCATCGACCTCGTGCACGGCTGCAAGGGTGCAACCGGCACCGAGCGCGAAACGGTGCTTTTGGCCAACAAGGGCGTCGACAACAAGACCGTCCCCGTCATCCTCTGCGACGAGGACGACGTCGCCGGCAACCACGGCGCCACCATCGGTCACGTCCGCGACGAGCAGCTGTTCTATCTCGCCTGCCGCGGTCTTGACCAAAACGCCGCCGAGGACCTGTTCATCCGCGCCAAGCTGGAGGACGCTGCGCTTTCCGCGACCGACGAGCGCACCCGCGCCGCCGTCGTCCGCTTGGGCAACAACCTGATCGACAACTTTGAGGAGGAGCTCGCATGATTGACACCGAGCACGTTAAATGCGACACCTGTACCGCACCGGAGCCTATGGAGCTCGACGCCAGCGACGAGGCTTCGCGCGGCTGGCCCACCGTGGACATCGAGACCAACCCCTACAAGGGCCAGTTCCCGCTGTTCCAGCAGCACCCCGAGATCGCTTTCCTCGATAGCGCCGCCACCGCGCAGCGCCCTGCCCGTGTGCTCGACGCCGAACGCGACTTCTACCAGCGCATGAACGCCAACCCCCTGCGCGGCCTGTACTCGCTGTCCGTCGAGGCCACCGACGCCATCGCGAAGGTCCGCCAGCAGATCGCTGACCTCATCGGCGCCTCACAGGCCAACGAGGTCGTCTTCACCCGCAACACGAGCGAGTCGCTCAACCTGGTCGCTAAGAGCTTTGCGCCCACAGTGCTCGAACCGGGCGACGAGGTCGTCATCACCATCATGGAGCACCACTCCAACCTGATTCCGTGGCAGCAGGTCTGCCGCGAGACCGGCGCCAAGCTCGTCTACCTCTACCCCACCAAGACCGGCCAGCTCACCACCGAGGAGGTTCTTGCCAAGGTGGGTCCCAAGACCAAGATCCTAGCCGTGGGACAGGTCTCCAACGTGCTGGGCGTCGAGAACCCGGTCAAGAACCTCGGCAAACTCGTGCACAAGCACGGCGGCTACCTGGTCGTCGACGGCGCGCAGTCGCTGCCGCACATGCCGGTCGATGTGGCCGACCTGGGCGCCGACTTCTTTGCCTTTAGCGCGCACAAGGCCATGGGCCCCATGGGCATCGGCGTGCTGTGGGGCAAAATGGACCTGCTCAACGCCATGCCGCCCATGCTCACCGGCGGCGAGATGATCGACTCGGTCACCGAGCAGGACGCCGTCTGGGCGCCCGTCCCCGAGAAATTCGAGGCCGGCACGCAGGACGCCGCCGGCATCTTCGCCACGGGTGCGGCACTCGACTACCTGGTTAACACGGTGGGTTACGAGAACATCCAGGCCCGCGAGCAGGCACTAGTCCACTATCTGATGGGCGAACTCATGCAGCTCGACTTTGTCCGGATCATCGGCTCCATCTATTGGGATAACCACCACGGCGTTGTGAGCTTTAACGTCAAGGGTATCCACCCCCACGATGTCGCGAGCATCATGGACATGGACGGCGTCTGCATCCGCGCCGGTCACCACTGCGCGCAGCCGCTGCTCACCTGGCTGGGCGTCGAGAACCTTGCCTGCTGCCGCGCCAGCGTAGCCTTCTACAACGACAAGGCCGACATCGACAAGTTCATCGCCGGCCTGCATCACGTTTGGAGCACGTTCAATGGGTAATCTGTACACCTCCACCACATTTATGGAGCACAACTCGCACCCCGACTACAAGTACGAGATGGACGCCCCCACGCACGAGCACAACGGCATCAACCCCAGCTGCGGAGACGAGCTCACCTTGCAGCTGCGTGTCGAGAACGGCGTGATCGAGGAGGCCTCCTTTACCGGCCACGGCTGCGCCATCAGTCAGGCCAGCGCCGACATCATGGCCGACCTCATCACCGGCGAGACGGTCGAGGAAGCGCGTCGCTTGGCAGGGCTCTTCCTCGCCATGATCCGCGGCGAACAGCTCTCCGAGGAGGACCTGGAAGATCTGGACGAGGCCGCCCAGCTCCAGGACATCTCGCACATGCCCGCCCGCGTCAAATGCGCCGAGCTCGCCTGGCGCACCCTCGACGGCATGCTCGAGGGGCAAGCAAACCAGTAGCGTATGCCCCGAATCCAAGGTTTTTGATTGCCGAGCCGCCCGATACGGGCGGCTCTGTTTTTTCTAATGAGCGCGAACGCACAAAGTCCGCGCGTCCGGCACCCCGTCTGTCATTTACCACACAGCCAGACGCGAACACGGGCGTTTTCCACAGCACCAAAGGCTTGCGGCAGGGCCACGAGCACGCCTAGCATCGTCCCATGCCCCATCCAGCTGGGCTCCGATTCGCTTCGCGCCTGCTGCAGACGGGTCCCATAGGGAGCGGCGTGCATTTTTGCGAGTATTCAGCACGCCAAGCTGTGTGTATACGCATCGAAAGCGTTAATCAACGTCTCCAGGCGCATATATAGTGCGTTTTAGAACAAGCATCTTGGTCTCAGGGGCGCAAACATGAGCTTCGGGAGCGCATCGGCAGGCATAAATAGCTTCGGGGCCCGTATGTTGCAAAATTGCGACGGTAGTGGCAGCACCGCGATGCTGAAAACTCCGTTTTTTGCACGGCGCAGATGGGGGTAGGCACGGGCAAACCCGGACTGAGCCCTTATTTTATGCAAGATGGCGATTGTTCTATGCATATTAAGAAGTGCAGTTACCGCACCAAGCTTTTGAACGCTTGTTGCGGCGTATAGACGACCCCATCTGCGGTGTACAGGCGACCCTACATCACGTTTCCGCCAGTCCGCATCGCCGTCCGCGCGCGGGCACGCACAATACGAGAGACGGTACTTTTGCCAATCCCGGTATAGCGCTCAATCTGGCGCACCGTGAAACCGGCATCGTGTAATCCAACAATAACGGTATCGCGCCGCGCCGGCGGTGCGGCTTTAACCCCGCGGAGCGGAACCCCGAGACTCTTCGCCATCTTGTCGGCAAAGGCGTGGCGTTCCCATTCCGTCTCTTTCATATCGCACAGCGCTGGCTCACTGCCGTCGGGCGTCGAAAGCGAATAGGCAATAAAGCCCTCGGCAGAACCAAAAAGCTCAAGCACGCAAGAAGGGTCGGAAAATCCCCTCGTCGTATCGTTGTCATACGCTCGCAGATACTCGGCAAAGCTGCTCCAGGGATAACGCTCAATCAGGGCGATACCCGCCTCCTGCGGATTAGCGTGAACATAGCGAATGGCGGCCATTAGATAACGGTCGGTATCGAGCGAGCGCCGGTCAAAACGGTTCTGGAACAGATGGCCTGTGCGCCCCGTGCGTTTATTGAACCGCCGCGCGTACGTCAAAAGCAGCCGGTGCATGGCTGCGCTCATCGCGTCCTCGTAATCTGCAAGCACCAAATGCACGTGATTGCCCATAAGGCACCAGGCAATAACCGTCACACCCTCCTCGCGGCAGCAGTCGCGCATCAGCTCCAAAAACTCCCACCGGTCTTCATCGCCCTCAAAGATGAGCTGCTTGCCCATACCGCGGGCACAGACATGGTAAAAGCCGGTAACCGTTCTCCAAACGCGCTGCATGGCGCTCCCTTCGCCGGGATCTGCTTGCCATCCAATACAGCACGATTGAAGCGTGCCATCAAAACATTCACGCAAAACAATACACTCGCGCGGCCAAAGGCAGTAAACGGGCGGCGAACGGCACCATTGCAACAGGTCAGCCCCTACAACGCTTACAAGAGCTGACCAAAAGCTTGCCCAAGACGGACCCCCTCTACGGAAGTTCGCGACCACAGAACATAGAGTTAAAACGCTTCAATTGAAAGTTCCGCGCTTCTCGCTACGAAAACTGAGCCGTTCGCCGAATATTCCGTGCATTTCGCGGTATTATAGGGGCTGCATGTCATGTCCCTTTCGAAGGGTCGCCCGGCAATCGCCAGCCACGACCCCCAGACGGGACGCCAACACGATAGAGAGGAGAGGCATGCAGTACTCACAGGAAGTGGAGAACATGTGCCCCGTTGCCAAGGGTGCATACCACGGCCCCGCACCCATCCCCGAGGAGGGCAAGTGGGTCCAGGCTAAGGAGATTTCCGACATCTCCGGTCTTACGCACGGTGTGGGTTGGTGCGCACCTCAGCAGGGCGCCTGCAAGCTCACGCTGAACGTCAAGGACGGCATCATCGAGGAGGCCCTCGTTGAGACCATCGGCTGCTCGGGCATGACCCACTCTGCCGCCATGGCTTCCGAGATCCTTCCCGGTAAGACCATCCTCGAGGCCCTCAACACCGACCTCGTCTGCGACGCCATCAACGTTGCTATGCGCGAGATCTTCCTGCAGATCGTTTACGGCCGCAGCCAGACCGCGTTCTCCGAGGGCGGCCTGCCCGTGGGCGCCTCCCTCGACGACCTCGGCAAGGGCCTTCGCTCTCAGGTCGGCACCATGTTCGGCACCAAGGCCAAGGGCGCTCGTTACCTCGAGCTCGCTCAGGGCTACGTCACCCGCATGGCTCTCAACGACAAGAACGAGATCATCGCGTTCGAGTTCCTGAACCTCGGTAAGTTCACCGACGCCGTCAAGGCCGGCAAGACCCCCGAGGAGGCCATCGCTGGCGCTATGGGCCACTATGGTCAGTGGGAGAACGCTGCCAAGTACATCGACCCGCGCACCGACGAGGAGACTCACTCCGTCGCCAGCGTGTTCCCGGTTCACGAGTAGAAAGGGAGGGAAATAACTATGACTGTTACGTTCGAAGGTTACGAGCGCCGCGCTGACAAGATCAACAAGTGCCTCGCCGACAACGGCATCGCCTCCCTCGAGGAAGCTCTGCAGATCTGCACCGACAAGGGCTTCAACCCGCGTGAGATCGTCAACAACACCCAGTCCATCGCCTTCCAGAACGCTGAGTGGGCCTACACCCTCGGCTGCGCTCTCGCTGTCAAGCGTGGCGCCAAGTCCGCTTCTGAGGCTGCCGCCATCATCGGCGAGGGCATCCAGGCCTTCACCGTTCCCGGCTCCGTCGCCGAGGACCGCAAGGTCGGTCTGGGCCACGGCAACCTGGGCGCTATGCTGCTCTCCGACGACACCGAGTGCTTCGCCTTCCTGGCTGGCCACGAGTCCTTCGCTGCTGCTGAGGGTGCTATCGGCCTGGCTCTGAACGCCAACAAGGCTCGTAAGAAGCCGCTGCGCGTTATCCTCAACGGTCTGGGCAAGGACGCTGCTCAGATCATCGCCCGCATCAACGGCTTCACCTATGTGAAGACCCAGTTCGACTACTACACGGGCGAGCTCAAGGTCGTCGAGACCATCCCCTACTCCGATGGTCCCCGCGCTGCCGTTAACTGCTACGGCTCCGACGACGTCCGCGAGGGCGTTGCCATCATGTGGCACGAGAACGTCGACATATCGATCACCGGTAACTCCACCAACCCCACGCGCTTCCAGCACCCCGTCGCTGGCACCTACAAGAAGGAGCGCCTCGAGGCTGGCAAGAAGTACTTCTCCGTCGCTTCTGGTGGCGGCACTGGCCGTACCCTGCACCCGGACAACATGGGCGCCGGCCCTGCCTCTTACGGCATGACCGACACCATGGGCCGTATGCACTCCGACGCCCAGTTCGCCGGTTCTTCCTCCGTGCCTGCGCACGTCGACATGATGGGTCTCATCGGCATGGGCAACAACCCCATGGTCGGTGCCACCGTCGCCTGCGCTGTCGCCGTCGAGGAGGCCCTCAAGGCCTAATCGCGCCCGCGCGATGCTCACATAGTTGAGCTTTGGAGCCGCTACCCACCCGGGTAGCGGCTCTTTTTGTTTGCGCTGTCGCAGGATAGCTAATGCCGATATATCAGTTGGGGCGAAATACGAGATGTGATGAGATGGAGCGTCAGAGCGTCCACGACGCCCACCTGTCATATTTGCCCTTTACCGATTTGCCGAGTCTTTGCGGCCCCATTGCCGATCACCCGTGCGACAATGCGCCGGACGAGAAAGGAATCCGATGGAATCGACTGATGTACTGGTAATTGGATCTGGCATTGCGGGCCTTTGCGCCGCCTTCGAAGCGGCACGCACGGGCGCAACCGTCGCTGTGGCAAGCGCCGGCAAGACTATGAGTGGATCGAGCTTTTTCCCGGGCACCTGGGGTCTGGGCCTTATTGGCCCCGTCGACGAGGGCGACGAGCAGGACCTCATCGACACCATCCAGGCCGTCGGCGGCGGTGCTGCCGACCCTACGCTCGTCCATACGTTTGTCCACGGTATTCCTCAGGCCATCCAATGGCTCGAGCAGGATCTAGGTGTTGAGCTCCAGCGTCCGCAAAGTGCCGAAAGCGCCCAGCAGAAGCAGTTTATCCCCTGCTTTGACCATAAGACGCGTATGTGGCGCGGCCTCACCCGCAAGCCGCTTGAGGACGCGTGTACGGCCCAGATCGAGTCTCTCGGCATTCGCCTGCTCCCCCGCCACGAACTTATCGACCTTGTTGAGGACACAATCGGAAAGATTACCGGCGCCGTGCTCTACGACCGCGCAAACGAGCATCTCGTGCCTATGGCAGCCAAGGCCACTATCATCGCTGCGGGCGGCACGGGTGGCCTGTTCGAGCGAAGCCTCACTTCCGCTGATGTGCTCAGCTCCTCGCAGGCCATCGCGCTGGCGCACGGCGCAACACTTACTAATATAGAGTTCATGCAGATGATGCCCGGCTTCATCGAGCCCAAGCGCAACCTGGTCTTCAACGAGAAAACCTGGCGCTACGTACATGTAGACCAGCCGGTAGATATTGCCGACGACAAGCTGGACGACCTGCTCGAGCAGCGCTCTGGATATGGTCCCTTCACGTCACGCTTGGCCTCCCGCGCTATCGATCTCGTCATCGATCAGACAGGTGTCGAAGGACTGGCGCTCCACTACGACTTCCCTCGCGAGGATGTCCCAGAGTTTGTGCAGACCTTTGCCACCTGGCTGCAAGACGAGCACGGCATCGCCCCGACTGACGAGATGCGCGTTGCGATGTATGCCCACGCCGCTAACGGCGGTATCAAGATCGACATGACCGCGTACACGGGCATTGAGGGCCTCTTCGCCTGCGGTGAGGCAACAGGCGGCATGCACGGCGCCGACCGCATCGGCGGCTTGTCAAGCGCCAACGGCATCGTGTTTGGGCGCATCGCGGGCGCATCGGCAGCCCAAGCAGCGCTGGACGCTCCCGAGGCGGCCGCTCCGATGGATATCGCCCTCCCTCAGTATGGCATTGCCACAACAGATGCCGAACGCCTGACACACAGCCTTAAGCACACGATGAGTACCTATTGCATGATCAACAGGACCGAAGCAGGTCTATCCAAGGCTCTTCAACAGCTTGAAAGCCTGCAAGACGAGGCAACGGCGCTGAGCAAGCCGCATGCCAATGACAGCGAGATCGCAGCCCTCGCCCGCCTGCAATCGCAGAATCAGCTGGCAACGGAGATGGTCAAAGCCATGCGCAAGCGGACCGAAAGCCTGGGTTCGCACTATCGATCGAATTAAACTGGACACCTATCTAGAGCAGAGCACAACTAATCGATATCTATGGGCCCCGTGACCTCGAAGTGGCACGGGGCCCATTCGTGTCCGCACGGCAGCGTATCCTTATTCTGAGTACAGAGCGGGCAAAGCGCGCATAGACAATAGATCAGCGAGGAGGAGATATGGACAGTAGAGATATCGAGAAGTGGCGTGTCGAACTTGATAGCTACGCCAATGTGGAAGACGGCGTTGAGTATTGGCTCGCACGCGATTTAATGGAGCCCATGGGATACACTCGATGGGAGAACTTCGCCGAAGTTGTTAAGAGGGCAAAAGTCTCGTGCGAAACAAACAAAACTCCAGTTGATTCCCATTTTCGTGACACCACGAAAATGATAACTGCCGGTGTCGCCGCTCGCGCGGTTAAAGACTACAAGCTTACGCGCTATGCATGCTATTTAATCGCCCAAAACGGAGATTCAAACAAGCAAGAAATCGCGCTCGCACAGGCGTACTTCGCCGTGCAGACGCGCCGGTTTTACTGATCCCCAGGGTAGACTCGATCTGTGAAAGTGGCTGTGCCCTTTCGGGTTCGACCCCATGCAAGGTCAACAAAAAAGCGACCAGCCGAAGCCAGTCGCTTTAACATGCTTTGGCGGGCCGTCAGGGGGTCAGCCTGCTTTGCAGGCGGCCGCTGCGGCGCTTCGCGCCTTGCGCGCTGCGCTGGTAAATGCTCACGCATTTCCTCAGCTCCGCGCCCCGACGGGTTCGACCCCATGAAAGGTCAACAAAAAAAGACGGCCAACCTTCGTTGACCGTCTTAATCATCTTTGGGTGGGCCGTCAGGGGGTCGAACCCTGGACCTTGGGATTAAGAGTCCCCTGCTCTACCAACTGAGCTAACGACCCGATATCAACACGAAGCAAGAACTGGGGTGGGTAAAGGGACTCGAACCCTCGACCTACGGGACCACAACCCGTCGCTCTAGCCAACTGAGCTACACCCACCGTGTCCTGTGCGCTTCGCGCTCGACTATTATTGCAAGGAACGCCACGCGATGCAAGCCCCAATTTTCAAGAATTTTGAAAAGAGTTTTTCGAGACCATTTCGAGCATTTCCCACCGGTTTCATAGGAGTAAACTTGCCCCACTGCAAATGCTCGAAAGGACCGGCATGAAAGAACTCTCCAACCGCACGGCAACGTTTACCGATTCGGTCATCCGCCGCATGACGCGCATCTCCAACAAGTATGGCGCCGTCAACCTGTCGCAGGGCTTCCCTGACTTCGATCCCCCGGCGCAGCTGCTCGATAGCCTCAGCACCATCGCCACCGACCCCAAGCCGCTTTACCACCAGTACTCCATCACCTGGGGCTCCCAGGCCATGCGTGAGGCGCTTGCCGCCAAGCAGGAGCGCTTTATGGGCATATCGATCAACCCCAACGAGAACATCGTGGTCACCTGCGGCTCCACCGAGGCCATGATGGCCGCCATGATGACGATCACGAACCCCGGCGACAAGGTCGTCATCTTCTCGCCGTTCTACGAGAACTACGGCGCCGACACGATCCTTTCGGGTGCCGAGCCCATCTATGTGCCGCTCAACCCGCCCGCTTTCGACTTTGACCGTGAGGTGCTTGAGGCGGCCTTCCGCGACAACGACCCCAAAGCCATCGTCCTGTGCAACCCTTCCAACCCCTGCGGCAAGGTCTTTACGCGCGAGGAGCTCACCTTTATCGCCGACCTCTGCAAAAAGTACGACGCCTACTGCATCACCGACGAAGTCTACGAGCACATCGTCTACGCGCCCCACGAGCACGTGTACATGGCCACGCTGCCCGGCATGTTTGAGCGCACCATCAGCTGCAGTTCACTGTCTAAGACGTACTCCATCACCGGCTGGCGTCTGGGCTACACCATCGCTCCCGCCGAAATCACCGAGCGCATCAAGAAGGTCCACGACTTCCTCACCGTGGGTGCCGCCGCTCCCCTGCAGGAAGCCGTCGTCACCGCCCTCAACTTCGACGACAGCTATTACGATGAGGTCCTTGACCTCTATACCGCCAAGCGCGACCTGTTCTGCCAGGGACTCGACAGCATCGGTCTTGAGCATAACGTGCCGCAGGGCGCCTACTACGTGATGATGGATATCTCGGAGTTTGGCTATGACAGCGACCTTGACTTCTGTGAGGACCTCGCGTCTAAGGTGGGCGTGGGCGCTGTTCCCGGATCGAGCTTCTTCCGCGAGCCCGTCAACCATCTGATCCGTTTCCACTTTGCCAAGCGTGACGAGACGCTCAACGCGGCGCTGGAGAACCTCAAGTCTCTGCGTGATAAAATCGAGCCGCGCGGGTAAGGACGACCCAGTAACTAAAGACACTAAAGAAACCTCGCGAACCCGTTGGGTCACGAGGTTTCTTTTTATAGCGAGCTCATTTATTTTTTAGAGCGCTATACTTTAGAGAAGGAGCAACTCGTCCCAGAAAGAGGAACATTATGGCAGAGCAGCAGCTTATCGGAGCGCTCGAGGCCGGTGGCACCAAGATGGTCTGCGCCACGGGCTATGCGGACGGTACGGTCCTAGAACGCGAGCTGATCGCGACCACGACTCCGCAGGAGACCGTCGAGGCCGTCAACGCATGGCTTGCCGACAAGGGCATCGCCGCGCTGGGCATCGGCGCCTTTGGCCCCACCGCAGTCAACCCTGCCTCGCCCCAATACGGCAAGATCCTGGAGACGCCCAAAACGGCATGGCGCTACTTTGACCTGCTGGGCACCATCCAAAACGAGCTCAATATTCCCTGCGGCTACGACACCGACGTCAACGTCGCCTGCCTGGGCGAGGTCACCTTTGGTTGCGCCCAGGGCCTCACTGACGTTGTGTATCTGACCATCGGTACCGGCGTGGGCGCCGGCGTGCTCTCGGGCGGCCAGCTCGTGCACGGTATGATGCACCCCGAGGCCGGCCACATCCTGGTCACTCGCGACCCGCGCGACACCATCGGCGAGCACAGCGGCTGCCCCTTCCACGACAACTGCCTCGAGGGCCTCATCGCCGGCCCCGGCGTCAAAAAGCGCTGGGGCGGCAAGAGCGCCGGAGAGATGGCCGACGACCCAGATGCCATGGACCTGCTTGCCGGATACCTTGCGCAGGCGCTCATGACTTACATCCTGTGCTACGCGCCGCAAAAGATCATCATCGGCGGCGGCGTGGCCGACCACACTCCCATCGTGCCGCTCGCACGCAAAAAGTGTGCCGAGATGCTCAACGGCTATATCGTCACGACCGAGGTCAACGACATCAATAACTACATCGTCAACAACAGCCTCGAGGGCAAGCAGGGCGTTATGGGCTGCCTGGCCCTGGGCGCACAGGCGCTTCAGTAGCAGATGAACCCACAGGGCGTGGCGCGCCCGGCAAATCCGACCTACGAAACGACGCCACCACGCCTCATATAAGCCCTCAAATAAAAAAGGCCGCCTAGGACCAAACAATACGTCCTAGGCGGCCTTTTTGGCGCACATCAGCGACCGTAAGAGATATCGGAGCACAACGCCCGTTGCCGCTCCACAGCAGTCGATCATCACATCGGTGATCATGCCGGCGCGTCCCGGCACAAAGAGCTGAATCGTCTCGTCAATCGAAGGAATCAGCAGCAGGAACACCGCCGTGGGCAGCAGCACGTCAAAGGTGCGCCGGCCCTCAAAATCAAAGGCGTGCGTTGCCAGGATGCCGAGCACCATATACTCGGAAAAATGCGCGCACTTGCGAACAACAAAGTTGGTCACCCATTCATATGGAAGTCCCACGCCGTGCAAGAAACAGCGAATAGCTTCCATGACCGTTAGGCTCAGCGAACCCGACCCCGAGCCGGGAACCAGCGAATTGCCCCAGATCAAGAGCGCCATCAGGCAGGTCACGACCGCCCATTTTCGATTGATCTTAACCATGCAGAAGTTATGCCTCCGCGCGAAGCGGCGCAAAGCTGGCGGTACCGCCCTCGATAACGCTCAGATAGGCACGGCCCGTACGCTTGGCGGTAGAGGACTGCAGGCGCTCGATCTCTTCCTCGAGGATCTGATTGACGCGCTCGTGACGACGATTTTCCATAATGCCGGCGGCAATAGCCTCGGCCCGCTCGATGCTCTCGCGCGAGATACGGGCGGTATCCTCGGGGAACACAGCGCTGTGGCGGCCGACATAGGCGGGGGCAGCAGGCTGAGGGGCAGCGACGGGAGCGGGCGCTACAACAGGAGCGGACTCGTCAACCTCATCCAGAATCGCGGTGGCGGCGGCCCACATGTCCTCGTGGCCCGTGTAATCGGCCATGGGGACATCAACCTCGAGCGAGGCGTCCGGAAGGTCGCCAGTGTCGATGCGATCTTGGGCATCAATCGATGCGGTAATGGCTGCAGGCTCATCGAGGTCATCGAGATCGATGTCCGCGGCACCGGAGATGATAGGCATGCTGGCGAGGTTTGCATTGTACGGCGCTGCCTCGGCCGCCTGCTGCTGGGCAGGAGCGCCCCAAAGCGAGCTTTCGGCGGCACGGCGGGCGGCAACGGCCTCCTCGTCCGCGGCCATGGCTTCATCAACGTACGAATTGTCGGCAGAAGCGTCCACGTCCGCCGAAGTAGCGCTGTAGGCGTTATTGGCTGCCGCGTTGGCGACGAGTGCCACGAAAGCCGCCGTGCTGCCCGCAGGGGCGGCCTGGGAGCCAGACACGGCGCGTGCCGCGGCGGCGATGTCGTCGCGATTGAAGGAGCCGGTCTGCCCGCCGTTGGTGAGCTCGTCGATGGCGACTTGATAGACGTCGCGCGAGTGTGCAGGGTCGCAGCTCACCGGCGAATCGTCGTCGAGCATACTGTCGATCATGGACCAAGCCTCGTCCTCGTCCATAGCATCTGCGGCTCGAGCGATGGTAGGGACACCATCATCGGCATGACGGCGCTGGAACGCACCGGTCAGGCCGGAAAGGAATGCCGAGGTAGACTGCTCCGCCTGAGCCTGAGAAGCAGAAGCCGCAGCGTAAGGAGTCGCATCCTGCTGCTGAGCTGGAATCGAGGCGGTCTTGAACTCGCTTTGATGCTGATTGAGATTGGCGGCACCGCCCATGGCATCGGGCTGGAACAGACGCTCTTCACGCTGCGCACGATACTCGGAGATACCCAGCGAGGCGGCATAGATACCCACGCCCGCCACCGCGCCCACGGCGAAGGGAACCGCACCCGCCACGACCGTCTCGTTCACAGACGAAAACGGTAGCGTCGCGGCATACATAACCACGGGAGCGGCAAGGCCGATCCCGCACGAAAGTCCGGCAAGGACTGCTCGTTGTGTTGCATCAGAAGAAGCCATGAGCTCTCCCCATCTTCCAGCACCCAAATCGCATCATTCAGTTGGCTGCGCGAGAGAAGATGAAGCGGGGCTATGCCCCAAAGCAACGGTATATGGTTCGTTTCATCTGCGTTTTCCGTCGCGAAGCTTAAAAGCTATTATGCGAAACCGCCCCGTCGATTGCAAGCGACGATGTCGGATTGAAACGGGAAACCTGCTGCTCGTCGGTCTTATGGTTAAAAATAAGCGCGGAGCGGCGATATGGAAAAGGGCCGAGGCTCAAAGCCCCGACCCTTTATCGCATTGATGACTATCGCTGCGTGTGGATGACAACCTAGAACGTCTGCTCGTAGTCGCTGTGTTTTTTGGCCGAACGCACCAAGAATTCCTGGTTGGTGTTGGTGCCCTTAAGACCCTTGATAAACGATGCGGCTGCGCGCTCGGTGTTGTTCATGCCGGCAAGAATGCGACGCAGACCAAAGACAAACGGACGCATCTGCTCGTCGACCAACAGGTCCTCGTTACGCGTACCGGAGGCAACGGGGTCGATAGCCGGGAAGATGCGGCGGTCGGCCAGGTCGCGGTCGAGCTTAAGCTCCATGTTGCCGGTGCCCTTGAACTCCTCAAAGATGACCTCGTCCATCTTGGAACCGGTGTCGATGAGGGCAGAGGCCAGGATGGTGAGCGAGCCACCGTTCTCGATATTACGGGCTGCGCCCAGGAAGCGCTTGGGAGGATACAGTGCCGCCGAATCGACGCCGCCCGAAAGGATGCGGCCTGAGGCGGGCGCCGCCAAGTTGTAGGCGCGGGCAAGACGCGTGATGGAGTCGAGCACCACCACAACATCGCCGCCCAGCTCCACGATGCGCTTGGCGCGCTCGATAACGAGCTCTGCCACGCGAGTGTGGTTGTCGGCGGGCATATCGAAGGTCGACGCCACAACCTCGCCCTTGATGGAACGCTGCATATCGGTGACCTCTTCGGGGCGCTCGTCGACGAGCAGGCAGATGAGGTGCACCTCGGGGTTGTTAATCGAGATGGACTGGCAGATCTTCTTGAGGATCGTGGTCTTGCCGGCCTTGGGCGGGGACACGATCAGGCCACGCTGGCCCTTGCCGATCGGCGACACGATGTCGATGGCGCGACCGGTAATGGAGTCCTTGCCGTGCTCCATGCGCAGCGGCTCGTTGGGATAGACCGGGGTGAGGTCGCCGAACTTGGGGCGGTTGCGAATCTGCTCGGGGTCCAGACCGTTGACGGTCGTGATTTTGGCGAGGCCGGCGCGCTTGTCGCCGCCGCGCGAAGGACGCAGCGAGCCCTCGATGACGTCGCCCGTGCGCAGGCGCGCGGAGCGGATGAGGTAGGCGGGCACGAAGGCGTCGTCGTTGGACTTCATGTAGCCATGGGCGTGGATGATGCCGGAGCTATCCGGGCGAATCTGCAGAATGCCCTTGATGTCGCGGAAGCCCTCGGCCTTCGCGGCGGTGACGTAGATCTCCTCGACGAGCTCGGCTTTCTTCTTGCCGGTCGTCTCGATCTCGAACTCCTTGGCCTTCTCGCGCAGTTCGGCGACCTTCATGGCAGAGAGCTCCTCACGCGAAAGCGTGGGCTCGGTGGGGGCGGCGTTACGCTCCTTGTTGCGCTGTTTGCGATCGCGCTGGCGGTTGCGACGGTCGTTGTTGCGCTCGTCCTTGCGCTCGTTGCGCTCCTCGTTGCGCTTGTGCTGGCGACGGTTGGGGCGAGCGTTGTCATCGGCCTCAGCGGGCGCGGCGCCATCGGTTGCGGCGGCGTCGGCATTGGCCGCAGCGGCGTCATTGGCCTCGGCGCCGGAATCAATCTGCGCTTCGACATCAGCCTGCTGCTCGGCGGCCTTGGCCTTAGCGGACTTCTTACGACCGCGCTTGGGCTTCTCGGATGCAGGCTGTTCGACGTCCTGGGGCTCGGCGGCATCAGTCGATACATCGGCGGTCGCCTCGGTGGAATCCTCGGACGCGCCCTTCTTGGAGGCCTTAGCCTTGGACGTGCGCTTAGCAGCGGTGCGACGGCTGCGACCGGGACGGACGTCGGCGGGCTCGGCATCGGCGGGAGCGGCCTCGGAAGTCGTAGCATCCTGGACGGGTGCATCGGCAGCGGTTGCAGACTCGGCGGTCGCCGCAGCATCCCGAGCGGCGGCGGCTGCGGCTGCGGCCTTCTCTGCCTCGACGAAGGCCTTGGGCTTGCGACCGCGACGGTGCGGGCGCAAAGCCGGATCGACAACGGGAACTTCGCTGGCCTCGACAGGCACAGCGGGCTCAGCAGGCGATGCGCCCTCCCCTGCCGCGGAACGGACCGAAGCCTCAGTGAGCTCGGGGGCTACCTGTTCCGCAACCTGCTCGGCCTTAGCAGCCGTGCGGCGGCGTGTGCGCGGTGCCGGCTTCTCGGTCGGCAGGTCGGCGGCAGGGGTCTCGGGCACAGACGGAGCTGCAAGCTCGGTCAGAGCCGCGGCCTCGCGCTCGGCAGCACGACGGCGGGCGCGCACCACCTGAGCCTCGCTAATCTGCGCCAACGCACGTGCCTGCGCGACCTCATCGGAAATCGGCGCCGAGGAGTCAGCTGCAACGGTGCGCTTGGCGCGCGTCGTGCGCGTGGTACGGCGCTTGGGCTTGGTGACCTCCTCGCCGTCAGTGGCAGGCTTGGCCGTGTGGCGCGTGAGCTTGGGCTTTGCCGGAGCAGCCTCCTCACCAGTTGCAGGCACGGCCTTCTCAGCCGCCACAGGCATAGGCGTCGAAGCAGCCTTAGGCGTCTCAGGAGCCGAGGCTTGCGCGGGCGCCGCGACCTGGTCCGACGCAACCGGTGCAGCGGGAGCGGCCTGCGTCGTCGTTATTTCGTTTTCTTGCTGTTGATCAGACACAGTGTTTGCTCAACTTTCTTTTCAAGCCCTGTAATCACATGCTCCCTGCATAAACCTTCAGGGCGGCTAAACAGTCTAGTTCCGTTCAAAACGACGGATATCATTGATCTGTATCGAGATGATTGCGTCATATACGCAGCGTTAGTGTAACACAACCGCAACCACCTGCAACTTAGTCATTGGACGTTCTTAAACGCCCAGTCATCAGGGACACTCCTCCTCAAAAGCGCCTTGAAATGTCGCGCCAGAGGAGTGAAGCCGTGGCACCCGGAATAGCCGCGCCACGAATCGCGCCCATCTACTACGTTTGCACCCGAGCCCCTGACCATACCCTTGTTTTTTTCATAAACAACGAGTCTGCTACCTGCGGTTTTAATATCGTACTTTTCGGCATGGTTCGGGATATGCGTCCAAACGTAGGAGATGAGCACGATTCGCGGCGGACGGTATCCCGCCACCCCTCCGCGAGACAAAAATGATCCATTTTCCTCCGTCCCCAAGGGACAATTTTCAAAACTACGCCGGATTACGGGGCCAGAATGCTGCAAGCCAACCATACCCTGCATTTTCAAGAAACAATAAACCGTCTAGCTGCGGTTTTATTTTCACTGCTGTCGCTATGGTCGCCAGGCAGCGATTCAGCCCCGTAAACCGGTATAGTTGCGATTTGGTAGCATTTTCCAACACGCCTAAAAGCCCCGCCAAACGAAAAAAGCCCGACCTCCGCATGGAGATCGGGCTTATAGGGTTCAGCAAAGCCGAACCTACACGGTCAAATGACCCGCAGATTACATCTGCTCGGGCGCGGAAACGCCAACGAGGGTAAGCACCAGGGCGAGCGTCACGCGGACGGCGTCGCAGGCGGCCAGACGGGCGCGCGAGAGCTCGGGGTCGACGGGACGGCCCTCGCTCGGCAGAACCTGGCAGGCGGCGTAGAAGCTGTGGAAGTCGCCGGCGAGCTCCTCGGCAAAGTGCGTCAGGCGGAACGGGGCGCGATCGCGAGCGCAGCTGGCAATCAGGTCGGTGAGCTCGTTGAGCTTACGCGACAGGGCGAGCTCGGTCGGGTCGGTCAGCAGCGAGTAATCGACGTTCTCACCGATGGCCTTGGCGGCGACGGCCTTCATGCCCATCTCGGCGGCCTGCTCGGCAGTAACGTCGGCGGCACGGCGCAGGATGGAGCACACGCGAGCGTGAGCGTACTGCACGTAGTACACCGGGTTGGAGTTGTCGCGCTTCTTGACGGCCTCGATGTCGAAGTCGACCATCTGGTTGGAGCTCTTGGAGATGAGCGTGTAGCGAGCGGCGTCGGAGCCGACCTCGTCGACGAGTTCCTGCAGGGTCACCATGGTGCCCTTGCGCTTGGACATACGGACGGGCTTGCCGTTGCGCAGCAGGTTGACGAGCTGGCCCAGCAGAACCTCAAACTTGCCGGGATAGCCAAGAGCGTCACAGACGCAGCGGACGCGCTCGATGTAGCCGTGGTGGTCGGCGCCCCAGATGTCGATGACGTGGTCGACGCGCTGGAACTTATCCCAGTGATAGGCAACATCGGAGGCGAAGTAGGTGTACTCGCCATCGGACTTGATCAGGACGCGGTCCTTGTCATCGCCCAGGTCGGTGGAGCGGAACCACAGGGCGCCGTCCTTGGTGTAGAGGTAGCCCATCTTGTCGAGCTTCTCAAAAGCGCGGTCGACGGCAGAGGTACCGGCGGTCTCGCCCTCGGTGTCCTTCACGTACAGCGAACGCTCGGAGTACCAACGATCGAAGTCGCAGTTGACGGCGTGGCAGAGGTCGCGCATGTTGTCGACCATCTTTACGTAGCCGCGCTCGCGGAAGCTCTCCATGCGCTCCTGCGGATCGGCGTCGACCCACTTGTCGCCGTCGGTGCGCCAGAACTCGGCGGCCTCGTCGATGATGTAGTCGCCGCCGTAGGAGTCCTTGCCCAGGGTCTCGGCAAAGTTGTCCTGATACGGATGGGTCTCGGGGTGCTCGTCGTTCTCGTCGGCAACAAAGGCGTCGCGGTCGGCAATCAGCAGCTTGTGAGCCTCGTCGATATCCACGCCCTGCTTGGCGATGATGTCGGCAAGCTGCATATAGCGCGTGCTGATGGAGTTGCCGAAGGTGTTCATCTGAGAGCCGTGGTCGTTGATGTAGAACTCACGCTGGATGTCGTAACCGGCGTGGTCCATAACACGGCAGAGCGAATCGCCCAGCGCGGCCCAGCGGCCGTGACCGATGTGCATGGGGCCGACGGGGTTGGCGGAAACGAACTCGACCTGGGTCTTCAGGCCACCACCGACGTTGGACTTAGCGAAGTCCATGCCCTTCTCGCGAGCCTCGCCAAAGATGGCATTCTTGACGGCAACGGAGAGGTAGAAGTTGATGAAGCCGGGGCCTGCGATCTCAACCTTCTCAATCGCGGGGTCCTCGGGCATATGGGCAACGATGGCCTCGGCGATCTTGCGCGGGGCGCAGTGAGCCAGCTTGGCGGACTTCAGGGCCATGGTGGAGGTCCACTCGCCATGAGAAGTGTCAGCCGGTCGCTCGATAGCGCAATCGTCAAGTTCAAATGCGGAAAGGTCGCCGGCCTCCTGGGCCGCAGCAAGCGCAGCGCGTACCAGCTCTTCAATCTTCTCGGGCATAGATCCTCCTTGTGTTAAAGCCCCCGAGCTCTTGGTCACTCGTAGGGCAAAAGCCAGAGTTTGTAGCACTCTATCACAAGCGAGGGACACTGTCGCAGGGTAAAGCCAATCGAAATTGCATATGCACAAAATTGACTACAGCTTGTATGGAGTCACTCAAAGATGCCGGTCTGCCTGCAGATCATGCACGCGTTGAAAATGCATAAAGGTGTGAATGAGCTGTGTCTTTTATCGAATACTCTTACCTATCAGAGTTGTGTGCTTTTCCTGCATAAAGCGAGGATTTGCGCACGTCAGCGTGTTATTCTAGACATACGTAAATTCGTATAAGTTGGAGGTAGCATGTTCTCAATCGGTCAACACGTCATTCATCCGGGTCAGGGAGTCTGCACCGTCGTCGGTTTTAGGGACGACACGCCGCAGCCCATGTTGTTGCTCGAGGCCAAGCAGGGGCATGCGCAGACGATCCTTATGTACCCCGTGGCGCAGGCCGACCGTCTGCATGCCGCCATCTCTCAGCAAGATGCCGAGCATCTGCTGAGCCACTATGACGAGCTGGAGTGCGACACCTTTACCGAGCGCAACAGCTCGCTTGAAGAGACACACTTTAAGCAGCAGCTCAAGCTGGGCGCGCCCGAGACGGTCCGCGTGGCAAAGACCATGATGCACCGCATTCGCCAGGCCGAGGAAGCCGATAAAAAGCCCAGCTCTTACTATATGCGTGTACTCAAGGAAGCCAAGCGCCGCTCCATCGAGGAGTTCGCCGTGGCATTGGGCGTCACCGAGGAGGCCGCCGAAGCCCGCCTAGCCCAAGCCGCCCTCAACTAACCTGCCAAAAAGGGACAGGTTTATTTTGGCAGGTTCTATCTGGCCAAACACAAACAATCAGTAAATGGTCGGGTGCTCCGTTTTGTTTAAGAGCGCCCGACCATTTTTCTATCGCCGCAAAAATGCGTGAAGCCCATTTGCGATGACATCACGCGAGGGCCGTCCAGATCGACGTAACCAACGCCCGCATCCACAACAAGCGCGCCCGTCTTACTCAATTACCATTAAAAAGCATCAATTTGAAAACGCAATTATATTTCGGCAGGTAGCAGCTATAGTCGGTGAACTGAATCTCGACAACCGAAGCCCCCGAATGAGGTATCTTCAGCCCATCCAAGCTAAAGGAGGGGCCATGCCGAGAAAACCTCGTTCAAAGTCACCAACCGGTTATTTCCACATCACGTTGCGTGGAAACGGAGGGCAATTGCTGTTTGACGATGCCGAGGACCGAATCGCCATGCTTCAGATCCTCGATGCGATCCTCCCCAAACACAATATCGAGCTTATCGCTTGGTGCCTTATGGGAAACCACATTCATCTGCTCATCGACGATCCGGACGACCGCAAGAGCGACGCGATGCATGCGATAGCCGTATCGTATGCGGGCAGGTACAATGCGCGGACGGGGCATATCGGCCACGTGTTTCAGGAGCGGTTTTGGGATTCGCCCATTAAGTCAGAAGTATATTTACTCGAGGCAATTCGATACATTCATTTGAATCCACAAAAAGCGGGACTGGCAGCATACGACGAATATCCCTGGAGCAGCCATCGCGAGTATCTCATGAGTGCCAGGTCACGGCCGCATGTTACCGGCAGCGTTGTCGGTGTTATATTCCCAACACCTCGCTCATACCTTCGGCTCATGGAAAGTACGCCGTCGCTTCCCTATCGCCCCAGCGCAACAGCCAAGGTTCGCGAGGAAGATCTATGCGAATTTGGCACGGCAATCGTGCAGAGTGTCGCAGGATGTGCTCCGACGGAACTCAAATCCGCCTCCAAGCCACTTCGCAATGAGGCGATTCTCGCGCTTCGAAAACAAGGGCTAACGATTAAGCAGGTTCAGCTGCTGACCGGACTGGGAACATGGATTATCAAGAACGCGTCGTAGCGTCGCGTTTGCCGAGTTACGGATACGGCGAAGCGCAGCTGTCTGCCGCGAGGCGCCGCCATTCGCCAGCTTCACCATGTCAAACAGAAAACGCTTCCGCTGAATAACATCCAACGGAAGCGTTTTCCCAGATAAAACCTACCAAAATAAACCTGTCCCTTTTTGGCAGGTTAGGCCTGGAAGGTGTCGCGGTCGGGCGCGAAGGACTGCATGGCCGCGATGGTGCGGTCAAAGAGCTCGGGGAGCTCCCAGCCGAGCATCAGGGCGCCCTGCGAAATCACGTCGCGCGAGCAGCCGGCGGCAAAGCGCTTGTCCTTGAACTTCTTCTTGAGCGACTTGGTCGTAAAGTCCATAACGCTCTTGCTCGGGCGCATGATGACGGCGGCGCCGATCAGGCCGGTGAGCTCATCGCAGGCAAACAGGATCTTTTCCATCTGCAGCTCGGGTTTGGGCAGCGAGGTGTTGAAGTCCGACGTGTGCGTCTGGATGGCGCGAATGAGCTCGGGAGACGCACCTTCACCCTTAAGAATCTCGGCAGTATAGATGGTGTGGTTCATGGGGTCGTCCTCATGCTCCTCCCAATCCAAGTCGTGCAGCAGGCCGACGATGCCCCAAAACTCCTCGTTCTCGGGGTCGAACTCGCGCGCAAAGTAGCGCATGGTGCCCTCAACCGTCTCGCCATGGGTAATGTGAAACGGGTCCTTGTTGTGCTCGTTGAGCAGTTCGAATGCGCGGTCGCGGGTGATTCCGGCGGTGAGCGTCTGGGACATGGCAATACCTCCAGGTGAGTCGATGTTAGGACACGGTGTCACTATCGTATATCGCCGCGGCTCAAGCCGAAAGGCAAAAAAGTTATGCGGAGAAAAAAGCCGGGCGAACGTGTCGCCCGGCAAAACCGCAGATAAAACCTGCCAAAATAAACCTGTCCCTTTTTGGTAGGTTTAGGGGCGGACCTGGCCGGTGCCGCGGAGCTTGTATTTGTAGGTGGTGAGGGCCTCGGCGGCAAAGGGGCCGCGGGCGTGGAGCTTTTGGGTCGAGATGCCAATCTCGGCGCCCAGGCCAAACTCGCCGCCGTCGGTAAAGCGCGTGCTGGCGTTGGCATACACGGCCGAGGCATCGACCTCGTCCAGGAAGCGCTCGCAAGCATCCGTGTCCTCTGCAACGATGGCCTCGGAGTGCATCGTGCCGTAGCGGTTGATGTGCGCGATGGCCTCGTCCTCGTTCGCCACGACCTTCACGCTCATCTCGAGCGCCAGATACTCGCGACCCCAGTCCTCCTCAGTCGCGGCAACGTAGTCATCGCCCTCGGCAAGCCCGGTGTCGGCGCATGCGGCGCACGTGGCCTCGTCGCCGTGAATGAGCACGCCGTGGTCATGCAGCACGGCCACGACCGCAGGCAAAAACGCATCGGCCACGGCACGGTCGACCAGCAGCGACTCGGCGGCATTGCACACGCCCACGCGCTGCGTCTTAGCGTTGACGATAATATTGAGCGCTTTATCGAAGTCGGCGGATTCATGCACGTAGATGTGGCAGTTACCCGTGCCCGTCTCGATCACCGGAACGAGCGACTCGCGCACGCAGCGCTGGATCAGGCCTGCACCGCCGCGCGGAATGAGTACGTCGACAACACCGCGGAGCTTCATGAGCTCGCCAGTGGCCTCGCGGTCGGTGGACTCGATCATCGACACGGCCTCGCGCGGGAAGCCCTTGGCCTCGAGCGCATCGGCCAGCAGCTCAGAAATCATGGCACACGAGTGATAGGCCAGCGAGCCGCCGCGCAGAATGCAGGCGTTGCCGGTACGGATGCAGATGCCCGCGGCGTCGGCCGTCACGTTGGGACGCGCCTCGTAAACCATGGCGACCAGGCCCAGCGGCACACTCACACGGGTCAGGTCCACGCCGCTTGCAAGCACGCGGTGGTCGAGCACGCGGCCCACGGGATCGGGCAGCTCGGCGAGCTTTTCCAGGCCGGCGGCCATGCCCTCGACGCGCTCGGGCGTCAGCAGCAGACGATCGAGCAGTCCGGCCGAGGTACCCGCATCGCGCGCAGCGGACATATCGAGCTCGTTGGCGGCGACGATGGAGTCGACGCCGTCGCGCAGCGCCGCGGCCATGGCGCGCACGGCCTCCTGGCGCTGTTCATCGCTCGCCGTGGCAAGCGAGGCCGACGCTGCCTTGGCGGCAACGGCAAGATCGTGGACATACGTGGCTATATCGACCGACATGGGCGGCCCTTTCTCCTAGAAGTTTGCAACCATGGTAGCCGATTTGCGCATGGCCTCGCCCGCGGCGGTAGAATTGGTCAACCCGAAACACCGCAACGAACGGAAGACTCACATGGCCCTCATCACTTCGTACCACGTCCCCGGCCTGTATGTCGAGGACCACAGCATCGACGTCCCCCTCGACTGGCGCGGCCTGGAGCCGATGCTCCTGGCCGTCGGCAGCACCATGCGCCGCGGCGCTATACCGACACCCATCGCCGGTGCGCCCGAGAGCATCAAGCTCTTCTACCGCGTGGTTTGCGCACCCGACCGCATCAACGACGACCTGCCGCTCCTTCTCTTTTTGCAGGGTGGCCCCGGTGGCGAGAGCCCGCGTCCGCTGTCGCCCACAAGCGATGGCTGGATCGAAGAGGCCGTCAAGCATTTCCGCGTCGTGCTGCCCGACCAGCGCGGCACCGGACGCAGTAGCTGTGTAGACGGGCGCACGATTGCCGCACTGGGTGAGCGCGCCGAGGCGGCAGGCTCCGATGCGGCCCGCTCGCAGGCGGACTTCCTCAAGCGTCACCTCGCCAGCTCCATCGTGCGCGATTTTGAGTACCTGCGCCTGGTGGGCTTTGGCGGCAAGCCCTGGGTCACACTGGGGCAGAGCTACGGCGGCTTTTTGACGTTGAGCTATCTGTCGCTCTTCCCCGAGGGCGTGGCGGCAAGCTTTACCTGCGGCGGCATTCCGCACGTGCCGGCGAGCGCCAGCGAGGTCTACGCGCACACCTTCCCGCGCATGGCCGCCAAGACGCAGCAGTATTACGACCGTTACCCCGCCGATGTCGAGCGCGTGGCAGCCCTGGCCGATGCGCTCGAGGCTCAGAAGCCCGTGCTGCCCGACGGCTCGCCAATGACGGTCGAGCGCCTACAACTCATGGGCAGCGACTTTGGCATGAAGCCGAGCTTTGAGCGCATGCATTGGATTATCGATCACGCGTTTGTTACAGGCGACGGTACGCTGAGCTGCGGCTCCTCGGTATCCGACAGCTTTTTGATGCGCGCCTTCGAGCGCACCAACACGCGCACGAATCCGCTGTACTGGACGCTGCAGGAGTTCATATACGCCGACGGTGACACTATGCCCATTGGCTGGGCCGCAGCTGAAGAGAAGGCACACCACGCCGAGTTCGACACCCTCGCGCGCCCGCTCATGTTTACCGGCGAGGCCATGTTCCCGTGGATGTTCGAGCAGATGCCCGAGCTCAAGCCCTTCAAGCCCGCCATGGACCTGCTGATGGAAGACACCAGCTGGGACAAGATCTATGACCCGCAGCGCCTGGCGTGCAACGAGGTGCCCCTGCAGGCCGCGGTGTACTTCGATGACATGTACGTGGACTCGGGCATGCAGCTCGATACGCTCAGCCGCGTGGGCAACTCGCATGCCTGGGTGACCAACGAGTTCGAGCACGACGGCTTGCACGGCAGCGTGGTGTTCAAGCACCTCTTCGACGAAGCCCTCAACCGCGGAGACCTGCGCCAGATCTTCTAGCAAAGGAGTGTCCCAAAGTGCCGGCACATAAGGAACGTCCCCAAGTGCCGGAAAAGGAGAGGCAGCACTGCTGGCAAAACGAGCCGCAGCGCTGCCTCTCTTTATGCAAACACTATCAAGTTGTCCCTATGGATCGCGGGCTTCTCGGCCAGGTCTGCGAGCAGGCGGTTGCTGGCAATCTGGTCCTGGCGGCGGCCGGCGGCAAGCTCCAGCACGTCCGAATCGGCCTCGGCGATACCACGGGCGACAACCATGCCGCTCGGGTCGCACACGTCGAGCACATCGCCCTCGGCAAACTGGCCATCGACCTCGCGAATACCCACCGCGAGCAGCGACGATCCGCGGCTGACCAGCGCCTTCGCGGCGCCGTCATCGACCGTCACCGAGCCGTGCGCCTTGTCGCCCAGTGCAATCCACAACTTGCGCGGCGCATTGTCCAGGCGCTCCGCCGGCGGATCGAACAGCGTACCCACGCTCTCGCCGCGGGCCAGACGCACGAGCGCATCGGGCTCCTCGCCCGAGCAAATCACGCTTTGAATGCCCGCCGTCATGAGAATGCGGCTCGCGCGAATCTTGGTGATCATGCCGCCCGTACCCACCGATGTGGAAGAATCGCCCGCCGAGGCGATAATCTTGGCATCGATCTTATGCACGACCGGGATAAACTCGGCCGTCGGATCCTCATGCGGATTGGCGGTGTAGAGGCCATCGATGTCCGAGAGCGTCACGCACAGATCGGCAGAAACCAGGCAGCTCACAAGCGCCGCCAGCGTGTCGTTGTCGCCAAACTTGATCTCATCGACGGTGACGGTATCGTTCTCGTTGACGACCGGCACCACGCCGAGCTCCACCAGGCGAAGCAGGGCGTCGCGCGCGTGCAGGTAGGACGTGCGGCGCGCCGTGTCGTGACGCGTGAGCAACACGAGCGAGGTGAGCAGGTCGCGCGCATGGAACTCCTCGTCGTAGGCCGACGAGATGATGCACTGACCGGCCGAGGCGCAGGCCTGCAGGCTCGGCAGGTCGCCGACCGGCTTACGGTCGAAGCCCAGCACGGGATAGCCGCAGGCAATGGCGCCCGAGCTCACCACGATCAGGCGCCAGCCAAGCTCGCGCAGCGCTGCGGCCTGGTCGGCAAGCCCGCCGATAAAGGCGCGGTTGACCTTGCCGTCGGCGCCCACCACCGTGGACGAACCGATCTTTACCACCATCGTTTTATAAGAAGTCGTCATACGTCAAACCAATCAACTGTTCAGCGAACGGCCGAGCTGGCGGCCAAGGAAGCGTGACTCGCCCCTACCGCCCAAGGAATTAGTGAGCCCAGGGAAAGGCAGAAGCCGCGGCCATGTTCTTGCGCACAAGCTCGTCGCGCACCTGTGCCAAGCCCTGCTCCATGCCCACCACATAAGTCTGCGGGTACAGGAAGCGCTTGTAGACCGGATCCAGATGGTCCAGTGCCCAGGTGCAACGCTCGCGTGCGTCCTCAATGCTCTCGCGCGGGGCAACGGCGCTGCCATCGCGCACGATCGGCGCCAGCAGCTCGCGATACTCGAGCTCGGACACATCGGTCACCAGCGCAGCATCGTTCACGGCCACGAGGGTATTACCGCGCGCGGCGCCCTCCCCAGACAGATGATCCTCGTCATAGATCATGTCGCAGATCGGGCCGCCAAAGCCGTCGTAATAACGGCGCACGCGCTGCACACCCGGGATCGTGCGCTTGTAGGGCTGCTCGGAGAGCTTCACCACCGGCGTCCACGGGTCCGTCTCACTCGCACGGCGGGCGGAAAGCTTGTACACGCCGCCCAGCGCCGGCTGGTCATAGCAGGTCGCAAGCTTGGTACCCACGCCAAAGCTATCGATGGGCGCGCCCTGGTCGAGCAGTGACTGAATCGTGTACTCATCCAGATCGTTAGAAACCGAGATCCCCACATAGGGCAGGCCCTCGGCATCAAAACGGCCACGAACATACTTGGAGAGCTTGGCGAGGTCGCCCGAGTCAATGCGAATAGCCGACAGACGCTCGCCCACCGCCTCCATCTCCTTGGCAACCGTAATGGCATGCTCGCAACCCTCGCGTACGTCGTAGGTGTCGATGAGCAGCGTGCAGTTCTTGGGACTCGACTTAGCAAAAGCCCGGAATGCCTCGAGCTCGGAGTCGAAGCTCATCACCCAGCTGTGCGCATGCGTGCCAAAGACGGGAATACCGTAGCGGCGGCCGGCGAGCACATTGGACGTAGAGGAGCAGCCGGCAACGTAGCTCGCGCGCGCGACGGCCAAGCCGCCATCGGGACCCTGAGCGCGGCGCAGGCCAAACTCGGCAACGGGACGGCCGTCCGCCGCCAGCACCACGCGCGCCGTCTTGGTGGCGACAAGCGTCTGGAACCCAACGATGTTGAGCAGCGCCGTCTCAAGCAGCTGGCACTCCAGCGCGGGGCCGGTGACGCGAACCATGGGCTCGCGCGGAAAGACGAGCTCGCCCTCGGGCACGGCGTCGATGTTTACATGCGCACGAAAATCGCGCAGGTAGTCGAGGAATCCAGGCTTGAACATCGCGCCGCCGGCCGGGGCCTGGAGCGAGGCGAGGTAGTCGATGTCCTCGGGCGTAAAGCGCAGATTCTCGACCAGCTCGGGCAGTTCGGCGGTGCCGCACATGACGGCATAGGCGCTGCCAAAAGGATGGTCGCGGTAAAACGCGGTAAAACAACCCTGCTCATTGGCCTTGCCGCTCTCCCACAGGCCCTGGGCCATAGTGAGCTCGTACAGATCGGTGAGCATTGCAATGTCGGTGGGATGCGAGATGTCGGTCAAAGCCATGGGGCGACCTTTCGGATGCGTTGTGCAGAGGTTGAGGGTTGGAAAAGGGCAGAGTGTTCGGGCATGGCACCCAGCGCGAATGGGCTAGAGCAGGCCCATGCTGGTCAGGATCGTGTAGCCCATAAAGATGACAAACGCGATGAGGGCAAGGACAATGATGATTTTTTGAGCCGGCGCCATGCCAGGGATCTCGTTCTCGCCCGTAGGCTCCTTGGAGGTGACCATGCGCTGGGCAAAGGTCATCTCGTCACGGCTCGGCTTGGGCTCGACGGACTTGGAACGAGCGACCTTTTTAGGCTGAGGTTTAGGTGCGGTGGGCGCGGGCTTCGCGGCGGCGGGCTTGGGCGCGGGGGCGACGTTCGCGGCGGCCTCCTCGGCCTTCGCACGCTCGGCACGCAGGGCGGCCAGCTCCTCACGCTCGCGACGGGCCTCTTCCCGAGCCTCGCGGCGTGCCTTCTCAGCGCGGAGCTCTTCCAACTCAGCGCGCTCCTCGTCGGACAATGGTTGGGACTCAAGCTCGGCCATGGTACAGCCCTTTCTTTTAAAAAAAGCCGCCGACACAATGTCAGCGGCTTATCAAATCCAAGGGTGGAGACGAAGGGAGTCGAACCCTCGGCCTCTGCCATGCGACGGCAGCGCTCTCCCAACTGAGCTACGTCCCCAGGACAAGTCGATATTTTACCTACGGCTCGCCAACTGTCAACGCCCAATAACCAGTCTTTTTGGGGCGGGGCTATTTTAGCTACTTTCAGATGCCGGCTCGACCCCTGCCGAGAGTAGTCTTTTTGGGACGGGGCTTTTTAGCTGCCCCTGCCGTTAATCGGCCAAAACGTGTGCGCTCTCTGCTGGGGCTAAAAAAGCCCCGTCCCAAAAAGACTACTCAGCAGAGCTACTTTGCGCTGGTAAGAACACCGGTGGTGTCAAACGCCGGGGTAAAGCTCTCGTCTACCGCGCCGCCCTCTTGCCAAAACATCGTCGTAAAGCCCAGGTCGTCGGCATGGTCGAGCACCTGCTCGTACTCCTCGCGCGTTACGGCACGGGCCAACTCGCCGCCCTGCTCGCGCATGAGTGCATTGGGCGTGTACTGGTTCATAACCGAAATCGGCACGTCGCCCACCGTCTGCCACACCAGGTCCAGCACGCGGCACGAATCGTCCGCATGCCCCGGCAGCACCAGGTGGCGCACGATGATACCGCGCTTCATGAGCCCGTCCTCGTCCACCAGCTCTCCCCCGCGGCGCTCGATCTCGCACGCCATCTGTGCCAGGCCCGACACGGCCACGCGCGGGTAATCCTTAATATGAGAAAGCGACTGCGCAAGCCCGGCATCGGCATATTTAAAGTCGGTGAGCCACACATCGACCAGGTCACCCAGGGCAGCTACGGCACTCGCCCGCTCATAGCCGCTCGTGTTGTAAACGATCGGGATGTCCAGCCCGCGCTCCCTCGCTGCGGCAATCGCGGCCGGCAGCAGGTGAGCATAATGCGTCGCAGTCACCAGGTTGATGTTGTTGGCTCCCTGGTCCTGCAGTTCCAGCATAATCTCGACCAGACGCTCAGGCGAAATCTCAAGGCCAAAATTGCCGGTCGAGATCTCGTGGTTCTGGCAGTAGATACATTTAAGCGAGCAGCCGCTAAAGAAGATCGTGCCCGAACCGGCCTCGCCCGAGATAGGCGGCTCCTCCCACATATGAAGCGCCGCGCGGGCCACCCTGAGCGTGTCGTTAGCACCGCATACGCCGCGCACGCCCTCATCGCGCGCCGCACCGCAACGGCGGGGACACAAATGGCAGGCGGGCGAAAAAAGTTCGGTCAACGACGTCGGCATAAAAACATGCTCCAAAACAACGATTCAGCAGCTCAAACGTAAAGGGCCAGGCCGCGTAGACGGCTCGAGCCCCAAGGCGCCGTAATCGTCCGACACGATTTTTGTAATGTCAAGACTGGAATCGATAAAGTGCCGCTTTATGATGTAGGTATTCCGCCCCCCGCGGAGCAACTGGGTGAACCGTCGCGTTTATTTAGGGAGCCCACACAGTCGTACCTAGTACAGGTATCCTTCGTTGTTAAGGACGCTGGAACAGTCGATGAGGGCACCCACCTGTTTTAGGTGGGTTCATTTTCGTAACGTGGGGGGTGGTTTTCTTTTGCCGAAAATCACCATCACGGTTCATATGGATCCCCGTCGGCATCCCGACAAGCCATCGACAACATCCCAATATCTGGTAAGCGCGTGATTATCGCTGCGTGCAATTACATGCACCCCCCTTGGTCGAGTATTATGGTTCGGCTATGCCCTTTGCGCATGGCGTTCTTCTGACCTTTTCCTTCGACGCTTGGCGGTTTTTAGATTCATGGCTTCATCCCCGAGCTACATACCGTACCTATGCGTGGCAGCGGCGGCCTTTATCACGACCTTCCTCGCGGTGCCCCTGGTCAAGCGCTTGGCAATTAAGCTCGATGCCGTCGACTATCCTTCTAAGCGCCGCATCAACACAAAGCCCATCCCGCGTTTGGGCGGAACGGCGGTGTTTTTGGGCCTGGTCGTTGCCTGCATTGTGCAAATCCTAGGCACCTGGCACCTAGGCTGGCCACCCGTCCTGGTGCCGCACCCGCGCCTTCACATTAGCTATCCCATGCTGGCGCTCTCCTTTACCGTCATCTTTGCGACCGGCGCTATCGATGACGTCTTCCAACTCAAGCCCAAGCAAAAGCTGGCCGGGCAGGTCCTCGCCGCGCTCATCGCCTGTATCGGCGGCCTGCGGATCGGCGTCATCGTCAACCCGTTTGCCCCCGGCGAAATCATGCTCGGGTGGCTCGCCTACCCCATCACCGTAATCTATCTGGTGGCATTCACCAACATCATTAACCTCATCGACGGCCTCGACGGCTTGGCCACGGGCATCTGCGGCATCGCCTCGTTCACCATGTTTTCGATGGCCGTTCTCTCGGGCCGCATCGACGCCGCCGCGCTCTCCATTGCGCTCTTTGGCGCCTGCCTGGCCTTTTTGCGCTACAACTTCAACCCCGCAAGCATCTTCTTGGGCGACTCGGGGTCGCTGCTTCTGGGCTTTGCACTGGGCTCCATCTCGCTGCTCAACGTGAGCCGCACCGCCGCGCTCACCTCGCTTATCATCCCGCTCATCGTTGCCGGCGTGCCCATCATCGACACGTTTAGCGCCATCGTGCGCCGCAGGCGCGCCCACATTAGCATTGGGCAGGCCGACAAGGGCCACATCCACCACCGCCTAATCCAAGAAGGCTACAACCAAAAACAGGCCGTGCTGCTCATCTATGCCTGGTGCATCATGCTTTCGGCCGGCGCCGCCGCGATTAACCAGGTCGAAGTGCCCATGCGTGTGCTCATCTTTACCGTGCTCGCCATTGGCTCGGCGGCCTTCGCCAAGCACCTGCACCTGTTTGAACCCGTGCTACGCCACCATTACAACAAGCGCACGCACGAGGACGAGCTCGTCACCCCCGACGACCCCGCCTTTAAGCAGGAGGAGCAGGCAGCCGAGGAGCGCAAAGAAGAGCGCCACCACAAGCTCTAGGGCAAGCTGCCGAGGATGTGCCAAGGCACCGTTGGCCAAGCGCGGCCGCGCCGCGCCCATCGCACAAGCCGCACCACGCGCGTCCCTCTCCCGCCCTCGCCTACTTACGCACCGCCCCTCCAATAAACGCGTTATCATCTTGACCCATGAACATACGTTAGGAGCAATCATGCCAAACGAGAACAGCTACGAAGTCGCGCTGCAAAAGAGCAACGCCATTCGCGAGGGCCTGACCAAAACGCCCGAGAAGTTCACCATGCTCACCGGCGACCGCCCCACCGGCCGTCTGCACCTGGGCCACTACTTCGGTACCCTCAAGGGCCGTGTTGAGCTGCAGAACATGGGCGCCAAGACCAACGTGCTCATCGCCGACTACCAGGTCATCACTGACCGCGACACGACCGAGCACATCCAGGACAACGTGTACAACATGGTCATGGACTACCTTGCCTGCGGCATCGATCCCGACAAGACCATGATCTACGCGCACTCCGCCGTGCCCGCCGCCAACCAGCTCATGCTGCCGTTCCTGTCGCTGGTCTCCGAGGCCGAGCTGGCGCGCAACCCCACCGTCAAGGCCGAGATGGAGGCCTCGGGCCACGAGCTCACCGGCCTTCTGCTCACCTACCCGGTGCATCAGGCCTGCGACATCCTGTTCTGCAAGGGCAACGTCGTGCCCGTCGGCCGCGACCAGCTGCCGCACATCGAGCTCACCCGCACCATCGCCCGCCGCTTTAACAACCGCTACGGCAAGGTGTTCCCCGAGGTCGACGCGCTGCTGTCCGAGACCCCGCTGCTGCCGGGCCTGGACGGTCGCAAGATGAGCAAGAGCTACGGCAACGCCATCAACATCTCGATGACCGCCGAGGAAACGGCCAAACGCATCAAGAAGAGCCAGACCGACTCCGAGCGCATGATCACGTTCGATCCCGAGAACCGCCCCGGCGTGTCTGGCCTGCTTTCAACAGCCGCCATCTGCACCGGCCGTTCCGAAGTCGAGATTGCCGAGGAGATTGGCATGGGCGGCTCCGGCCAGCTCAAGAAGTACGTGACCGAGGCCGTCAACGAGTACTTCGCACCTATCCGCGAGCGTCGCCAGCGCTACGAGAACGATCTGGACTATGTGAAGGACGTCCTGCATGAGGGCAACCGTCGCGCCAATGAGATCGCCGAGCAGACCCTGGCCGAGGTTCAGGACGCCATGGGCATGGTGTACTAGACCGATTTGCTGGCTTGAGCTTTCGATTGCTTTAGGGCGGGCGCTACGGCGTCCGCCTTTTTTGGAGCCGGACCGCTTCAGCTCCATCCATCACACTCTCCCGACAAACAGGAACAGGCCCGCCGGCAGTTAGCTGCCAGCGGGCCTGTTCCCGAAGTACACCGTTGAATCGCACAGAGGGGAGGGATGCGAATCAAACTCAACAGGGCAGGCTTTTTCATCGCCTATTGCCTGCTCCGTTGCTGAAACCAATATAGTTCACCGTGGCTTACTTTCTAGCGTCAAACTACCCCAACATACCTTCTCCATAAGTTAGCCCAGGTAAACCTGCAACGGAAAGCCACCACAAAGGGGACAGGCACCTTTGTGGTGGCTTTGACCACGGCAGAGCTGTTAGAGTCCAGCAGGCCAACGACAGGCGGCCAGATCAACATGCATGGGATCGGCAAACGTCACGCCCTCCCCCATTAAGAGCTCGCGCTGAGCATCGGGGCCGCCAAAGGCAAAGCCCTCACAGATACGGCCGTCGGCAAACACCACGCGATGACAGGGAATTTGGCCAGGGCGCGGATTACTATGAAGGGCATACCCCACGTACCGCGCACTTCGTGGACGACCGGCAAGCAGTGCCACCTGACCATACGTGGCGACCATCCCCTCGGGGATCTGCTCGACCACCCCGTACACCCGATCAAAAAAGCCCTCAGACGCCATTGCTCGCTCCCTTCCACCCGGAAAAGCATAAACCATCACAAAGGGGACAGGCACCTTTGTGATGGTTTATGGCAGGTCGGTTAGTTGGCGGGCTGGAAGAAGGCTACTGCCACGGCGCCGGGGCCAACGTGGGTTCCGATGGTGGCGCCGATGGTGTGAACGGGCAGTTCGCCCTCGGTGTGACCAGCCCACAGTGCCGCGCTGTCCTCGATATACTTCTTGAGCACCGCATCCGAAAGGCCCGTATAGCCGAGCGCCAGCGGCATGGAAAAGTCGATGCCGCCCGCCTTTTCGACCTTTTGGTTCAGCAGGTTGCGGCCGTTCTTGGAACCGCGCGCCTTGCCCAGCTGCACGATCAGACCGTCCTCGACAGCCACCACGGGCTTCACGTTGAGCAGCGTGCCCACGGCGCCGGCCGCAGCAGACAGACGACCGCCGCGCACCAGGTACTCCAGCGTCTCGAGCAGGCCGATAACCACCACACGGTCGCGCACGGCCTCGACAGCCGCCGCGATCTGAGATGCACTGCGGCCCTCGTCCACCAAGCGCAGCGCATACTCGACCAGGACGCGCTCGCCCAGGGTGACGTTGTTGCTGTCTACCACGAACACGTCGCCACCTGGCGCCTCGGCAAGTGCGGTACGGGCACTCTGATTGGTGCCTGATAGCTTAGCGCCCACGGTAATAATCACAGCCTCGTCGCCGGCCTCACGTGCTTCGGCAATCGCCTGCGAAAACGCGTACGGGTTGACTTGGCCGGTCTTGGGCAGCTCGTCGCGCTCCACAAGCATCTCGTAAAAGCGCTGGTGATCGATGTCGACGCCATCCATATACACATCGGTGCCAAAGGTGACGGACAGCGGCAGAACACGCAGAGCGGGGTGCTCGGCCGGCGACATATCGCTTGCGGAATCGGTAATAATGCGGACGGACATAGCGAATCCTTTCTTGCGCAGGTCCCGCGCAGGGAATTTTGACAGCAAGGCCCCGGCACGGTATACGCACTCAAACAGGACTATGCAGTTGTTAATTGGAAGCAAAAGCCTTGGCGGCCCTACAGCTCGCGCAGGGTGTTGAGAATCGTGCGCAGCGACGCATACATCTGCTCGCGCTGCTCCACACCCATAGCCTTACCGGTGGTATCGAGCACTTCGTGGATGATGCGGTCGGCCTCGCTCATGCTCTCGCCACCCAGAGCGGTCAGGCGCACCGGAGCACGATACTTAACGGCGGCATCGCCCGAATCGTCGACCTCGACGTAGCCGCCCTCCTCCAGATGCGCGAGCGTACGCGAGACGGCGGCGCGGGTCACGCCTGCCATGCGAGCCAGGTCAGCACCAGTCAGGCCGTCCTTGCTGCGCTCAAGATAGTAAAGGCACATAACGTCGGAGCCCTTGAGGCCCAGCCTTGCGCCCTCGGATGTCTTAATGCGCTGAATCTCCTTGTAGAGCCCGCTGATCAGTCCGACAAAGTCCTCGAAACGTGTCTCGTCGTTCTGCTGCATGAGAGACGACCGCCTTTCGCTTGCATAATGCTTATGGGTAAACATCTTAACCGTACCCAGCGGCCGCCAGCCCTGCACGACCTATTTGTTGACCCATCAACATAAAAACCACCACAAAGGACAGGTACCTTTGTGGTGGTTTTGGGCATCAATAGGTTCTAGGCGCCGCTACAGGTCCACACAGGGATTGTCGCGGGTCACAAGCGTCTTAACGACAACCGTCGCCCCCAAATACCGCTCGAGCAGATCGGCAAGACGGTCGATGGCGGCCTGGCAGTCCTCCATTCGCTCGGGCTCCACGCACTCAATCGCCAGGAACGCGTCGGTCGAATCGTCGGACAGGGCCGTTCGAACGCCGTCGCGCCAGTTCCAGCAGCGGCACACGGCGCCCGCATCATCGATGTAGGCGAGCTCGCCGGGAAGCGTCGGGTCACCTGTCTCCTCGCCAAGCGGCAGAAACGCATCGCCACCGTCGGTCACCGCCAACCGCAGATCGCCCTCAATAGCATGTAGGTCCTCGCCTCCCACGGGCAGCGCATAGGTCAGCGACACCGTGTTGTAGATGTCCACCGCGGGCGTAATGTGGCCCACAGGCTTGCCCTTAAGCACGCGCTTGAGCAAGTTCTCGATCGAGCAGCGGGCGCCCTTTTTAGTCTTGAACAGACGGTACGCGTCGCGCCATGCCTTGACCGGCGCGTTCTCGCTGATGGTATCGCTAGTCAGGTGGCGCTCCGCATCGATGTTGGCGCGGTCAAGCAGCGCGGCGATCGCATCCACGTCCTCCTGGGGAATCTGAGCCGCGGGCTTCATGCCCTTTACGACCACAACGCCGATAGCCGCCTGCGGAAATAGTTCCCAGAATGAATCCTCGGCAATAAAGCTCTTCATACGCTCTCCCTTCATTGTGCGCGCCCGAGTGAGGGCGCCTAAACAAAAAGCGCCCTTACAACGGCCACCTTCAAAGTCCTACGGTGCCGCCACAAGAGCGCTTACGCTGTCCCCATCCGGAGAAGGGGACGATATGTCAGGCGTATTGTAACCCGAGCCATCCACGCGAGCAAAACCACCACAAAGGCGCCTGTCCCCTTTGTGGTGGATATGGACTCACAGCGAAGCTAGTGGCGAAGTCCCAGCAGCCCGCGGCCGCGATGACGGGCGTCGGCGTGTACTTGAGCGTGCGGACCGGCGGCCTTGACGGACTCGGGCAGGTGCGAGTACTTCTTCTCGAAGTTCTCCTCGAACATCACCGCCAGGTTGTGCGCTGCCTCGTCGTAGCGCGCGGTGCTCTGCCAGTACTGGCGCGGCACCAGAATGCCGTCGGGCACACCGTGGCACGTGGTGGGAATGTCGACGTTAAAAATATCGTCGTGCAAGAACTCGCTGTCCTCGATGGTACCGTCGAGGGCGCGGGCCACCAGGGCGCGCGTGTAGGCAAGCTCGATGCGATGACCCACGCCGTAGCCGCCGCCGATCCAGCCGGTGTTGACCAGGTACACACGCGTGCGGCCGTCGGCAATGCGCTCGCCGAGCATCTTGGCGTAAACCATGGGGTCGAGTGGCATAAACGGCTCGCCGAACAGCGAAGAGAACGTGGGCGTGGGCTCGGTGACGCCGACCTCGGTGCCGGGGATCTTGGCGGTGAAGCCCGTCACAAAGTGGTACATGGCGACATCGGCCGTCAGGCGTGAGATGGGCGGCAACACACCAAAGGCGTCGCAGGTCAAAAACAGCACGACGCTCGGAGTGGTGCCCATGCCCTTGGTCCACGCGTTGGGGATATGCTCAACGGGATAGGCCACGCGCGTGTTATGCGTGATCGAGACGTCATCGTAGTTGGGCTTGCGATTCTCGTCGAGCACCACGTTTTCGCAAATGGCGCCAAAACGGACGGCGTTGAAGATCTCAGGCTCGTGGAACGCGTCCAGGCCCTCGCACTTGGCGTAGCAGCCGCCCTCGATGTTAAAGATGCCCATATCGGACCAACCGTGCTCGTCGTCGCCGATCAGCAGGCGCGTGGGGTTGGCCGAAAGCGTGGTCTTGCCGGTGCCCGACAGGCCAAAGAACACGGCGGTCTCATGCGTGACGGGATCCATGCTAGCCGAGCAGTGCATGGGCAGCACGTCGTCCTCGACGGGCAGCAAATAATTCATAACGCTAAAGATCGACTTTTTAATCTCGCCGGAGTAGCCGGTGCCGGCGACCAGAATCACGCGTTCCTGGAAATTGATGACCACGGCGGCGCTGGAGTTGAGGCCCTTGATGGCAGGGTCGCACTGGTAACCGGGCGCTGCGAGCACGCAGAAGTCGGGCTCGCCGGTGCGCGCGATTTCGCGGGCGAGCGGGCGGGCGAGCATCTGCTTAATAAAGAGTGCCTGGCTGGCACGCTCGCAGGCAACGAGCAGGCGACGCGTGTGGTTGCGGTCGGCGCCCGCCATGCCGCGGGTGACGAACACGTCGCGCTCGTTGAGATAGTCGACGATGCCGGCCTTGATGGCCTCATAGCTCTCGACGGACAGCGGGCGGTTGACGGCGCCCCAGGCAATTTTGTCGTGGACATCGGGGGTGTCGACGATAAAGCGGTCATTGGGGGAACGGCCGGTGCGCTCCCCCGTCTCGATCACCAGCGCGCCGTTGGATGCCATGCGGCCTTCTTCGCGGCGGATAGCGTGCTCGACGAGCTCCGCGGCGGGTAGATCGACCAGCAGACGGGGCTGATTCTCGGCGGGATCTTCGACCAGCGTAATACCAAAGTTGGACAAAACATCTGCAGGGGTAACACCAGGCATGGGGCCTCCTTTAAAAACGCGACACGTGGACGCGACGCGCACTTTACTCACGTAAAGCTCGTTGTACCCGATATGCAAAAACGTTTTTGCGGCAACGGCGAAGCGCCCGCCCAACGGTCAAAAATCGCACGCAAGCGGCCTAGTCATTGGAGACGTTCTTGAACAGGCAACATTCAAGGAGTGTCCCCGAATGCCGGCACTTAGGGACGTTCCCAAAGTGCCGGCACATAAGGAACGTCCCTAAGTGCCGACTATAGTGGCAGGCCTTGTCCGAGCATGGCGATGGCGCTCATGAGGACCAGCATGCCGGCGGCGTAGGGCAGCACGGCGCTCAGGAGTTCGGCGTCCTTGCCGCGCACGCGTACGGCGGCAAGACCAATGGCGAGCGTCTGCGGCGAAATCATCTTACCGGCAGCAACGCCAAGCGCATTCAGCGCGACCATCCAGTAGTCGCTCACACCCAGCGCTGTAGCAGCCTGGCTCTGGATGGGGCCAAACAGCATGCCTGAGGACGTGCCCGAACCGGTCACGAACGCACCGACGGCGCCGATCCACGGAGCCAGAATCGGGTACAGGCCGCCAGCGACCGCAATGCAAAACGCGCTGATCGAAGAAATCATGCCCGCATAGCCCATCACCTTGGCGCAACCCAGCACCGAAAGCATGGTAATGACTGTCGGCATCATCTGCTTGACGGTCGCGGCCAGCACCTCACCCATCAAGCGCGGCGAAGCGCCCTGAATGGCACCGCCGACAAACGCAGCCAGGAAAATCCAAACACCCGGCGTGTTGATCCACGAAAACGTAAGCGTGCCGGGGTTCTCGCCGCAATACACCTGCACGTGACTCGCAAACGGCGCGAGCGCGGCGTGCACGACGGGCACCAGGTTGGAGGTACCCAACAGCAGCACAAAAATCAGGATGAAGCACGACCAGGCAGAAAGCGCCGACTTAGCGGTGAGCTGTTCGCCGGCCTCGATATTCATGTGAAAGCGTGCGTCCAGATGCCCCGACTTCTCGGCACGCATAGCAAGCGCAGCTGTCAGCCCGAGCGAAACGATAGAACCGACGACGACGGCAAGCTCGGGACCCACAAACCTAGCAACGACCAGAGCCGCACCGGCAAAGGACACGCCGGAGAGCACGGCGATGCCCGCCGCGCCACGTAGGCGCTCGGCAACGCCTGCAACGTTGCCCTGGTCCTCGGCAACACGACCAGCAACCAGTACGATAAACAGCGGCATCATCACAAAGAAAGGCGCCAACTGCACCAGCTGAACGGTCGCCAGGTGCAGGGAATCCAGACCCACCAAGTCGGCAACGGACACCGTGGGGATGCCGATGGAGCCGTAGGGTGTGGGTACGCCGTTGGCCAGCAGGCAGATGAGCACGGCGGGCACGGCCTCAAAACCCAGGCCCGCGAGCATGCCGGCAGGAATGGCGACGGCAGTGCCAAAACCGGCCATGCCCTCCATAAAACCACCGAAGCACCAGGCCACGAGCAGCGCCAGCAGACGGCGGTCGCTGCTGATGGAGGTGATCATGCTGCCGATCACGTCCATGGCGCCCGTGCGAACGCACAGGTTATACGTGAATACCGCGGCGATGATCACCAGGACGATGGGCCACAGAGCCATCAAAAAGCCTTCAAGCGAGGCGGTCGCGATCTGCGCTGCCGGCAGGTGCCACCATGCGAAGGCAAGCACGCACGAAAGGACAAACGATCCGATAGCGGCCTTCCAAGCTGGCCATTTAAAGCACAGCAGCATCACGACCAGCCAAATAATCGGCACAAGAGCCAGTAAGAATGCGGCGACGTCCATAGGTAGAAGCTCCTTGGTGCCGCGTGGGCGGCATCGGGGGGTGTTCCTATAGTTTTGTCAACTGGGAAATGCTCTCCGTGCGACCGAATC